>CEQK01010863.1_pt1 | contig 36940 bp, 33 predicted proteins | sample 531051 | NCBI WGS metagenome assembly CEQK01 (sample SAMEA2621229, study PRJEB7988) | marine metagenome | biome: marine biome (ENVO:00000447); feature: deep chlorophyll maximum layer (ENVO:xxxxxxxx); material: "saline water (ENVO:00002010), including plankton (ENVO:xxxxxxxx)" | depth 150 m
CAGTGGCGCCAGCGGCGCGCCGCCCTCGTTGGTGAGCGGGTTATAGGCGGCGCGATTTTCAGAGTCAACACGATTTTTTCGACCTTTTTGAATTTTTTCATCCCCCCGCCCGCAAAAGCCCGCAGGAGGTGGATTCTAGCCGAAAGAAAGCATGTCTGGAAGACGTCCTCGCCTCGCCATGGGGTTGAAATGGCTACGCAAACGCGAAACCAGGCCCGTTAATCCCGTTATCAGGGCAGTTTAGACCCCCGGCCCTCCTATAAGGGTTGATAGGATGTTTGAACGGTCCGCATATGGTAATTCGGGCAAGCCCGCGCAACGGGTCGAAAATGGCCGGTCGGAGAGCGATTTTCCAAAGACCCTCCCCGCCATCGGATCACCCATTCAGGCCGGTCTTTTGCCCGCCGCCTTCCACATCATTCGGAAATTGCCATGCAGGACATCGATCATTCAGCCCTTCAACAGGCCGTCGCCAGCGTTCAAATCGAACAGAAAGGTCCGGGCGGCGCGATCGGCATCGTTCGCAACGGGGAGACGATTGTTATCCGTACCTGGGGGCATGCCGACATCAAACGCCATAAAGAGGTGACTGCGAACACCCGCTTTCCCATTTGCTCGATCTCGAAACAGTTCACCTGCGCGATCCTCCAGGACATCGACCCGGACCTCTCCCGCTTCGATCATCACCTTGAAAGCCACCTCCCCCTTATGGAGAACCGGCCATCCATCCGCGACTTGTGCAACAACCAGTCGGGCCTGCGGGACTATTGGGCTCTGACCGTTCTTCACGGCGCCCATGCGGAAGGCGTCTTTGCCCGGGAGGATGCGGCCAGGCTCTTCTCCCGCATGAAAACCACCCATTTCGCGCCCGGAACGGCCTATTCATATTCCAACGGCAATTTCCGCGTTCTCTCGGACATCATCGAAAATGCGACTGGCCGCTCGCTGGCTGACCTCTATCGCGACAAGATTTTCGGGCCGGCAGGCATGGAGACGGCGGAACTCATCCCTGACACCGCCGGAACCGAGGACATGATCGTCGGCTATGAGGGCAATGATGCCGTGGGCTTCTTTCCCACGATCAATCGAATCCTCTGGACCGGCGACGCCGGCATCTTCGCTTCGCTCGAGGACATGCTGGCCTGGGAGAAATTCATCGATGCCAGCCGCAATGACGAGAATGGACTATACAGACGTCTTGCCGAACCCCAGACCTTCGCCGACGGTCATGATGCTCCCTATGGCAACGGCCTGTCGCACGGAACAATCGGCGCCATAAAGACGACCGGTCATGGCGGCGCCCTGCGCGGTTTCCGGCTCCACCGTCTTTATGCGCCGTCGGAACGGCTCTCGGTCGTGGTTCTTTTCAATCACGAGGGCGATGCGGGCGGGACCGCCACCAGGCTGATGAAGGCAGCCCTTGGCATTCCGGCCGATGAACCGGCTGCACCCGTGACCGACACAAGCTGGGATGGTGCCTATATTGATCGGGAGTCAGGCCTTCTCCTGAAACTCGCAACCGGCGAAAACGGATTGAGTGCCACCATCGCCGGTTCGTCCGAACTCTTGTCCATGAAAAGCGCCGACGTCGCCGAATCGCAGACAATGGTGCTGAGCCGGGAAGGTGACACGATTCGCTTCACCCGCTGGCGCGAGAATCTGAGCGGCGCGGCTGTACGGGTGACGGGAACCGCGCGCCCCGACATCGCCGGACGCTACCATTGCGAGGAACTGGAAGCGGATTTCACGATCGTCGAAACCGGCGGCGTATTGCACGGTTTCTTCGAGGGCGTGCTTGGCACCGGCGAGATGACGCCCCTCTATCCGGTCGGCGAGGACATCTGGACCCTGCCCTGCCGCCGGTCGATGGATGCGCCCGCTCCCGGCGACTGGACGATCCAGATCCACCGTGACGGCGATGGCGCGATCGAAGGCCTGACGATCGGCTGCTGGCTCGCCCGCAATCTGCGCTATCGCCGCACGGACGTCTGAGAGCGGACACACGCTGAAAGATCAAAAGCCCGCCTGGCGCGAACCAGGCGGGCTTTCTTGTCTTTTCGCCACCGGGAACCGGTGTCAGGTGATCACTCGGCTTCGTTCTTCACCGTGTCTTCGAGGAAGAAGCGGCCGAGCGGGTTCTGGTAGAAACCCTCGATGTTCTTGCGCGAGACGTTGATGTAGGGCGAGTAGTAGAGGTCGATCCAGTGAACGTCGTCCTTGGCCATCTTCTGGATGTCCATATACATCTGCTCGCGCTTGACCGGATCCATTTCCAGCCGCGCCTCGGCGACCAGACCCTTGACCTCGTCGTTCTTGTAACGGGTCATGTAGTTCATGTTGGCGTCATGGCCGAGCACGAAGGTGGTCTTCTGGTCCGGGTCGAGAATGTCGTTGGTCCAGTACATGACCGAGAGGTCGTAGTCGCCATCGACCAGCATGTCCCAGGTCTGGCTCGGATCCATCTTCTGCAGATTGACGGTGATGCCGGCCTGCTGGAGCTGCTGCTGGAGAAGAACGGCGATCTGTTCGTCGACTTCGTTGCCGGCATTGACGAGATAGTCGAGTGTCAGGCCTTCGGCACCGGCATCAGCGAGAAGCTGCTTGGCCTTTTCCGGATCGTAGGGACGCTCGAGATTGTCGTCATTGTGGTAAAGCGCGCCCTTCGGGATATAGGAGTTCGCCACTTCACCAAGACCGAAGGTCACGGTATCGACCACGGCCTTCTTGTCGATGGCATAGTCGAGAGCTTCGCGGACTTCCTTCTTGCCGAGCTCTCCATGCTCGTGGTTGATCAGAAGGTGATCCTCGCGGGTGGAGGTATCGAGGTGAACCGTCAGGTTCTCATCCTTCTGCAGTTCCGCCACGCGGGAGAACGGCACGAAGATCGCCGCATCGATCTGGCCGGCCTGCACGTCGAGCATGCGGGTATTGTCGTCAGGGATCGAGATCCACTCGACACCATCGAGCGAGACGCGGTCGGCCTGCCAGAAGTTCGGGTTCTTTTCGAGGATCACGCGGTCGCCGCGGCGCCATTCCTTGACGGTGAACGCACCGGAAGCGATCGGGCTTTCGGCATAGGTTTCAGCACCGAGGCTTTCCATGCCGGCCTTCGAGATGATCGAGGCGCCGGGCATGGCGAGCGTCGACAGGAACGGAGCCGAAGGTGTCTTGAGCTTGATGACCAGCGTCTTCGGATCGGTAGCTTCGGCGGTATCGATGACGGTGTAGGAATCCGACCAGAGCGAGCCCTCGTCGTCACGGATACGCAGAAGCGAGTAAGCGGCGTCTTCGGCGGTGATCGGGCTGCCGTCCGAGAATTTCGCGTCACGCATGGTGAAGGTATAGGTCAGACCGTCGTCGGAGACTTCCCAGCTTTCGGCAAGACCCGGCTCGAGCTTCGTGCCGGTCTTGTCGACGCGGATCAGCACGTCATAGACGTTGGCGAAGACCCAGAAGTCGATGTTCTGTGCGGTCTTGATCGGGTCGAAGGTCGAGGAGTCCTCGCGGCGTCCGATGGTCAGCACGCCGGCGGCTTCGGCGATCGAGGCGCCGATCGACAGGGAGGTCATGACCGTAACCATCCCGATTTTCATCCATTTCTTCAGCATTGGTATTCCCCTTTTGTGATGGAGTGAGCGAGAGTTCAGGCAGCGTCCGGCGGACGAACCGCCCTGGGCGCCAGGAGTTGCCGGTCCGGATCGATATCCGGCACGGCGGCAAGAAGGTCTGCGGTGTAGGCTTGTTGCGGGCGGGCAAAGACGCGGTCCGTCGGGCCCTCCTCGACGATCTCCCCGCGATACATGACGACGACGCGTTCGCAGAGATTGCGCACGATCGCCAGATCATGGGCGATGAAGAGAAGCGTGAGGTTCATTCGCTCCTTGAGCTCGGCGAAAAGATCGACGATCTGCTTCTGGATCGTCACATCGAGCGCGGCCACGCACTCATCCGCAATGATCAGCCGCGGATTGACCGCAAGCGCCCGGGCGATGCCGGCGCGCTGACATTGGCCGCCACTCATCGAGCGCGGCTTGCGGTCGGCGAATTCGTGATCGAGATGAACGAGATCGAGCAGTTCCCGGATGCGCCCCGGAATCTCGGCTGACGGCATACCGTTGTGCCTGAGCACTTCCCGCAGGGTTTCGCCGACCGTATAACGCGGATTGAGCGCGTTGAGCGGATCCTGGAACACCATCGCCGTCTCGCGGCGCAACTTTGCGAGCGCCTTGGCCGGCTGTTGTGCCAAGTCGACGCCATCGAATGAAACATGGCCGGACGCGATCGTGTTGAGGCCGAGGATAGCACGCGCCAAGGTACTCTTGCCGCTGCCCGATTCGCCGACGATGCCGATCGTTTCGCCGGGCATGACCTGAAGGCTCACGCCCTTGACCGCCTTGAAGGTCTTCTTCCCGCCAGTGAAGATCGAGCCGCCGATATCGAATTCGACGTGAAGATCGTCGACTTCGAGAAGCGCACCCGTTTTCTTCTTTGTGATTGCCGCAGAAGCCGAATTCTCATCCTCGCCCGTCGCCGGCAGGGATGGATGGCTGCCGATCAGCATGCGGGTGTACTCATGCTGCGGATCGGCGAGCAGCGCGCGCTTTTCACCCTGCTCCACCAACTGCCCGTCGCGCATGACAGCGATCCGGTCGCAGGTCTGCGCTACGACGCCCAGATCGTGGGTAATCAGGATCACCGACAGTCCGAGCCGATCGCGCAGTTCGAGCAGAAGATCGAGTATCTGCGCCTGAATGGTCACGTCGAGCGCGGTCGTCGGCTCGTCGGCAATCAGGATTTCCGGTCGACAGGACAGGGCCGTCGCGATCATCGCGCGCTGGCGCATACCGCCCGAAAACTCGTGCGGGTAACTGTCATACTGCCGCTCGGGATCGGGAAAGCCGACCTGTTCGAGGATGTCGATGGCTGCGGACCGGGCCCATTCCTTTGTCGCGCCCTGATGAAAGCGAATGCCTTCGGCGACCTGCTCGCCGATCTTCATGACGGGATCGAGATGGCTCGACGGGTTCTGGAAGATCATGCCGATCTTGCGGCCGCGAACCTTCAGCATCTGGGCACGGTCAATGCCTGTGAGATCCTGCCCGTCGAGCATGACGCTGCCGGCATCGATCTTCAGCGCGCGTGACGGCAACAGCCCAATTACCGAGCGGCAGAGCAGGCTCTTGCCGGACCCGCTCTCGCCGACGAGGCCGAGAATTTCGCCCTTGCCGACATCGAGCGAGACATTGTCGATCAGCGTCCGCGCCGGCGTGACGCCATGATACCGGACGACGAGATCGCGGATGGAGAGAACGGGATCGCTCATTCGTGCACCCCCAGAAGATCGCCGAGCGCATCGCCCAGGAGACTGAAACCGAAAGCCAGGATGACGATCGCGAGACCGGGGAACAGCGTGATCCACCAGGCGGTCGTCACGAACGCCTGGCCTTCCGCGACCATGATGCCCCACTCGGCAGTCGGCGGCTGGACGCCGAGGCCGAGATAGCTGATCGCAGCCCCGTTCAGGAGCACCAGCACCGCATCCGACATGACGAAGACCAGCGAACCGGCAATCGCGTTCGGCAGAAGGTGACGGAACATGATCCGCGTGCGCGAGAACCCGAGGCTGACGGCAGCAATCGCATAGTCGCTGTTCTTCAGAACCAGGATCTGGGCGCGCACCAGCCGCGCATAGGAAACCCAGCCGACAAGCGCCATCGCGATATAGAAGCTCGTCAGACCCGGGCCGAGAATGGCGATAATCGCCAGCATCAGGACGAGGAACGGGAACGCCAGGATGATGTCGATGATGCGCATGAAAATCGCGTCGACAATGCCGCCGAAGAAGCCCGCGACGGTGCCGAGTACCGTGCCGATGATGAACGGAAAGATCACGCCAATGAGCGCGATCTGCAGGTCGATCCGTGTGCCGTAGATCAGCCGGGACAGCATATCGCGGCCGAAATTATCGGTGCCGAGGGGATGGGCGAGCGACGGACCGGTGAGCCGTACGTCGGCCATCTGCACGACCGGATCATAAGGCGCGACGAGCGGCGCGAAGATCGCGAGCAGCACGAAGAAGATGAGAATGCCGGCGCCGATCGACAGCGACAGGTGGCTGCCGAGCCAGCGCGACAGGCCGCCCGACGGCGAGAACCGGTTGGTTGCCGAGGCGCTCATAGCTTGATCCTCGGATCGAGAGTGACGGTGATGACATCGGCGATGAAATTGATGAGCACGGTCGCACAGGCAAACACCATGGCCACCCCCTGCACCACCATATAGTCGCGCGAGAAGATTGCCCGGATCAGAAGCTGCCCCATGCCGGGAAGCGCAAAGACACTTTCCACCACGACGGTACCGCCGATCAGCCAACCAATATTGATTGCAAGCAGGTTGATGGTCGGCACCAGCGAATTGGGCAGCACATGCCGCCAGAAGACGATGCCTTCAGGCATGCCGCGCGCCCGCGCCGCCGTCGCCACATCGGACTGCAGCGCCTGCACCATCGCGCCGCGCAGCGATCGTGTCAGGACGGCCGACAGCGACAGCGCGATCGTCAGGCTGGGAAGGGCCAGATGCCAGAGCTTGTCGAGCGGGTCGCGGCCATAGCCGGACACCGGGAAGAGGTCGAGCCGAACGCTGAAGAAGATGATCAGCATCAGCGCCAGCCAGAAGGGCGGGAAGCCAATGCCCATGGTCGAAAAGATACGCACCGTATGGTCGGCGAGCCGTCCCTGCCTGCGCGCGGCGATTGTCGACATCGGCACGGCGATCAGAATTGAAAGAACGACGCTGACGAGAACCAGCATGAGCGTCGGCTCGATGCGGGTCAGCACCAGCTTGAGAACATCGATCTTGTAGAGCGTCGACTTGCCCATCTCGCCATGTGCAAGGTGTTCGAGAAAGTAGAAATATTGCTGCCACAGCGGCTGGTCGAGACCGTATTCCGCGCGGATCTTGGCGATGGCCGAAGGTGTCGCACGGGTGCCCAGTAGCACGCGTGCCGGATCACCCGGGATCATCCGCACCAGGATGAACGTGATGACGCTGATGCCGAAAAGAACCGGCAACAACTGAAGAGGTCGGTAAAAGACAAACTTATAGCGGTGCATAAGGCCGGCGGGCGCCCCTGTTTGCGGGTGTCGGGTTCACGGCAACCTTCACTGGGAGGCTCCGTTGCGGTCCAGAAAATCGATCAGCGCAGGATAATAGTCTTCGGGGTTCTCGTAGAAGGGCATGTGGCTTGCATTTCGGAAGACGCACAACTCGGCGTTTGGCAGCGCATTCTTCATCTTCATCGCACAGGCCGGAGTCAGCTCGTCATGCTCGCCGACGGTGATCAGCACCGGCATGGTGAGTTTCGGCAGATCCGGAATCCGGTTCCAGTCCTTCAGGTTGCCGGTATAGAGAAACTCGTTCGGCCCCTGCATGGTGTTGTAGGGACCCATGTTCCAGTCATCGAGCGAGCGGTTGACCGGCGCCGGCCATTCCGGCAGCCGGCAGACATGGCGATAGTTCAGGATCGTGACCGCGGCTAGGTATTCCGGATGGTCGATCGTGCCTTGCGCCTCGTGCTTCTGCATCATCGCCACGGTTTCCGATCCGAGTGCTGCGCGCAGCCGCTCGAGCTCGACAGTCAGATGCGGCATGTCCGCGACAGTGTCCTCGAGGATCAGTGTCTTGACGTTGTCCGGGTATGTGAGCGCGTAATCGATACCGAGCCAGCCGCCCCAGGAGTGACCGAGCAGGTGAACCTTGCCGAGACCCAGCGCCTTGCGCACGGTTTCGGTTTCCTCGACATAGCGTTCGATGGTCCAGAGGCTGACATCGTCGGGGCGATCGGCCGCACCTGTCCCGAGCTGATCGAATGCGACAACCCGGTACCCTTTGTCGATCAGGCAGGAATGGGCTTCACGCAGATAATCGCAGGGCAAGCCCGGTCCGCCATTGAGGCAAAAGACCGTCTCAGCGCCTTCGCCGAAGCTGTAGGCCACGACCTTGTAGCCGTCGACGTCCACCTCGATGCGCTCATCCGGGGTAATTTCTCGCCACATCAGCCGCTCTGCCCTTCATTTAGCCTTGCCAAAAAAATGTGCATGGCTAATTTTATCGCATCGCACCCGAGGCACTACCTATCTTTATTGATAGGGTGGTATGCTGTTTCTCGTAGGAGTGTGAGAGATGGACCAACTGCACGCGATCGCGGATCGGATGACGTCCTGGCAAACGCTGGACGATCTGATCGATGACACCTTCGACACCATGCGCAACATGGGGTTCGAAGCGCTGATCTATGATTACACGCCGCTGCCCTGTGACCTCGAGGGCCGCCTCGAGATTCCCACGCTGCTCAAGCTCCGCAACGTCACCAACGACATGCATGACTACTGGTGCGAGCGGGAGTATTTCCGCATCGACCCGGTCCAGCGGCTGGCCACGCAGACCTCCGTTCCCTTCTTCTGGAACTACGATCCGGATGTTGAGACGAAGATCAGCCAGTTCCTGACCGACGACACCAAGCCGGTCTGCGATTTCCTGCGCGAGCACGACATGCGTGCCGGCGTTACCGTGCCTGTCCACATGCCGCGCGGTGACTATGCCACAGTGACCGGCGTGCGTTTCGGCGCGAGGAAGGATTTTCAGGTCGATGCGATGCGCGTACTCGCGGACTTCAACCTTCTCGCCCACCTCTTTCATGAAACAGCCTACGGCATGTTCGATGAGACCGTCCTCAACAGTTCCGGCATCCGGCTGACGGACCGCGAACGCGAGTGCCTCGCCTATTCCTCGCAGGGCCTTTCGGCGAAAGAAATCTCGCGCATCATCGATCGCTCGGTGCCGACCGTCGTGATGCATCTGAACTCCGCGGCCCGCAAACTCAACGCCAAGAACCGCACCCAGGCGGTGGTCCGCGCCACCCAGTGCCGGCTTCTCGATCCCGTGCCCGACTTCGGCTGACACCGGTCGACACCTATAATTTGTGATAGCTGCCGGGCCTCTCCTCCGCTCGCTAGTCTCTTCGGATTGCAAGCAATTTGAAGGAGAGCGGGAATTGGCTGAGATCGAAACAACGGAAGGCTATCTGCCGTTTCGGGGCTACAAGACCTGGTACCGCGTCACCGGCTCACTTGATTCCGGAAAGCTGCCGCTGGTCGTCGCCCATGGCGGTCCCGGCTGCACCCATGACTATGTCGACAGCTTCAAGGGCATCACCGAAATCGATGGCCGTCCGGTCATTCACTATGACCAGCTCGGCAACGGCAATTCCACCCGCCTTCCGGAAAAGGGCCAGGACTTCTGGACGGTCGATCTGTTTCTCGACGAACTCGACGCGCTGCTCGATCATCTCGGCATCAAGGACCACTACGCCTATCTCGGCCAGTCCTGGGGCGGCATGCTTGGATCCGAACATGCGGTCCGCAAGCCCGAGGGCCTCAAGGCCTTCGTCATCGCCAACTCCCCCGCAAGCATGAAGACATGGGTGGAGGAAGCCAATCGCCTGCGTGAGGAACTCCCCGCCGATGTTCAGGCCACCCTGCTGCGCCATGAGGAAGCCGGCACCCTGACGGATCCCGAATATATCGAAGCTTCCAAGGCCTTTTACGACCGTCACGTTTGCCGCGTCGTGCCCTGGCCGCCGGAAGTGGCGCGCACCTTCGCTATCATGGACGAAGACAACACCGTCTACCGCAACATGAACGGCCCCACCGAGTTCCATGTCATCGGCACGATGAAGGACTGGACGATCGAAGGCCGGCTCCACAATGTTGTGGCGCCGACTCTTCTTATCTCGGGCCGCTACGATGAAGCCACGCCCCTGGTCGTCAAACCCTTCGTCGACGAGATTCCCGGCATCGAATGGGTGGTGTTCGAAGAATCGAGCCACATGCCGCATGTGGAAGAGAAAGCCCTCTGCCTGAAGACGGTGTCGGACTTCCTCTCGCGACACGACTGACAGCGATAAAGCCTACGGCCCGGCGCAGAGTTCGGCCCGGGTCGTTGGCGTCTGGCCGACTTCAACCGAATAGGCCCGCAGCCCCACCTCGTCGAGGGTGATAATCCGGTAGCACGGATTGCCGCCGGTCCACATCGGATCCGGGCGATCGAGTTCGGTGATGAACCGGTGCGAACACGCCTGGCCCGAACTGAAGGCAATTCCTTCCCGGCTTGTGCCCGAAAGCGGCACATGGATATGGCCGAAAACGATGTGCCGGATGCCGCCCGGGTGAGCAGCCAGCCGCGCGATCAGACGGCCGTCATCATGCATGCCGATATGCGCGAAATGGGCGATCCCGCAATCGATCGGCGGATGGTGGATGAACACGGTCACCGGCGCATCGCCCGCGCTCTCAAGTGCTGAATCGAGCCAGCCCATCCGGTCCTCACCGTAAATGCCGCCGATCACCCCGTGTTCGTGACTGTCCAGAAACAAGAGCCGTCCGTAGGGCGTATCGAGCCACGACTGAATGTAACCGTTCTCGTCAACGGGATGATCCGGAAAAGCCTCGCGGAACTGCGGCCGCTTGTCGTGATTGCCCAGAAGCAGCCGGGTCTCGAACGCGACGGGCGACAGAATGTCCTTGAGGAGCGCGTAGGCTTCCGGATCACCGAAATTGCACAGGTCCCCGGTCATCACCAGAAGGTCGGCATCCGCATGTTGCTCTACGATATCGGTCACGGCGGCGCGCAGCTGCTTCTCCGGGTCGACGCCGTTGACCACGATGCCCGAAGGCATGAGGTGGGAATCCGTGAGCTGTATGATCTTCATGTTCTTACGTCTTTCATCGCAAAGAAAATTGCGGGGCCCTTAAGACCCCGCAATCGGAATGTCGGAGCGTCGAGCTCTTAGTTCATCAGCGAGTTGGTCTCGTTGACGATCTGCTTCAGACCGTCTTCCGGGGTCACTTCGCCACGCATGACGGCACCGATGATGTCGCGCTGGTTGCGCCAGATGCGAACCGAATCGCCACCCGGATAACCGGCCCACGGCATCGAGCGGTCAGCCTGCAGCGAAGCGGTCTTCACGTTCGGATGCTCGACGTAATAGGCTTCGAGATAGTCCGGGCCGGTCGCCTTCTTGTTGGTCGGCAGGTAGCCGGTGATGCGGACGATCATGTCCTGTGCCTTCGGGCCGGTGATGAACTTGAGGTACTTCCAGGCAGCCTGCTGCTTGGCTTCGTCCTGGGTCAGGATGACGGCCGAGTTGCCACCGGTCGGCACGCCGCCGTTTTCCTTGTCTTCCTGCGGGAAGGTTGCGGTCTTCAGTTCGAAGCGGTCACCGACAAGACCTTCGACGGTCTGAACGTGTGCCGGGGTCGAGAAGATGAAGCCGGTGCGGCCTGCACCGAACTGCTGGCGCGACTGGTCCCAGTCGAGAAGGTTCTGGCCGCCTTCGGTGACGAAACGGCGGGTCAGCTTCAGAGCGTTAAGGCCTTTCTCATTGTCGAAAGCCACCTGCTTGGTTTCTTCATCGACGAGCTTGCCGCCCTGCTGGAAGATCAGAGCCTGCCAGAGCCAGTCATCCGGCCAGCCGTTGATGTCGTAACCGATGCCGGCGATTTCCGGATCGAGCGCATGGATCTTGGCGGCCAGTTCGATCAGGCCGTCGAAAGTGGTCGGCATGTTGTCCGGGTCACCGCCGGCTTTCTTCACCAGGTCGGCATTGATGTACATGATCGGCGAGGAGGCGTTGACCGGCAGGCCGTACTGCTTGCCGTCGATCTGGCCGAGAGCGGCCATCTTCGGCGAGTAGTTCTCGTCGAGAAATGCCTGTCCGCCTTCAGCTTCGATGAAGGGACCGAGATCGGTGATCTGGTTGCGCGGCTCGAGCGCGTGAACGAGTTCGGCGGTCAGGTTGTAACCGGAGAAATAGACGTCCGGCAGGTTACCGGTGACGGCTGCGCGCAGAACCTGCTGCTGGCCTTCGTTGTAGCCCGGAGCCGGCGCCAGGAAGTTGATCTTGATATCCGGGTTGTTCTTCATGAACTCATCGGCCAGCGGCTGATGGAACTTGGTGAAGCCGGGCAGATTGTAGAGCACTTCGAGAGTGACCGGCTCGTCGGCGAAAGCCGGTGCAGCAATGCCCGGAAGGGCCATGGCTGCGACGAGACCGCTGATGACGGTACGACGGTTGAGTTTCATGGAATTATCTCCAGTGTAGGTTGGTTTTGGGAGAGGCGGATTACTTGACGCCGGTCATGGTGATACCTGCGATGAAGTGGCGTCGAGCAAGGAGGAAACAGACGAGCATGGGCGCTGTGATCAGTGCGGCGCCGGCCATAAGCGCGCCGTAGTTGGCCCCGGATTCCACATCGGCGAAGAACAGCATGCCGAGCGGCGGAGGCGCGAGATTGATGTCGGTCACCACGATCATCGGCCAGTAGAGGTCGTTCCAATGGGCAACCAGCGAGAAGACCGAGAAGGCGGCGAGTGAAGGCAACGACCCGCGCAGCACCAGACCCCAGCAGATTTCCATTTCCGAAAACCCGTCCATGCGCGCTGCCTCGATGATCTCGTCGGGATAGGAGCGGAAGGACTGGTGGAACAGGAAGATCGCGAAGACCGAGAGGAAGAACGGCGCCATCATCGCGAAATAGGTATTGAGCAACTCGGCCTTGGCGAGCCCCACGAAGAGCGGCAGCGCAAGGGCCTGCATGGGCACGCAGAGTGCCGCGATCACCAGCGTCAGCAGAAGCTTGCGGCCGGGAAACTTCAGTTTTGCCAGAGCGTAAGCGGCGGGAACCGCGGTCAGGATCTGCACTGCAAGGATGCCGAAACAGACGATCGCGCCATTGAGCATGAAGCGGGCCATCGGCACCTGCCGGGCGGCGCGCTCGAAATTCTCCCCCGCCGAGAAGTCCTTCGGGATGGGCCAGAGCGAGACGTCGAAGATCTCGGCCGGCGACCGGATCGAGGTCAGGAACATCCAGTAGAAGGGCAGGAGCACGACGAAGGCGCCAGCAGCCAGAACCAGATGGGGGAGATAGGAGCGTATCCGGGACATCAGTAATGCACCTTCCGGTCGAGGTGGACGGTCTGCCCGATGGAGAGCACCAGGATGATCGCAAGGAAGATGAGCGTGAGCGCTGCGGCGTAGCCGGTGTTCGAATACTCGAACCCCTCGAGATAGAGCGAGAACAGGAGCACCTCGGAGCCGAAGCGCCCCTTGGTCAGCACCGCCACCGTCTCGAACACCTTGAAGGCGGAGATCGACGTGGTGACCACGACGAAGAGTGTCGTCGGGCCCAGCATCGGCCAGGTCACCGTGAAGAACCGGTCGATCGGATTCTTGGCGCCGTCGAGCCTTGCGGCCTCGTAGAGATCCTGCGGGATCGCGGTCAGGCCCGCCAGAAACAGCACCATGTTGAAGCCGAGCACCTGCCAGACACCGATCATCGCCATCGTCGGGATCAGGAGGGCCGGATCGGAGAGGAAGGAAACCGGCTCGAAACCCATCCACTTGATTGCGGCGTTGACCGGTCCGATCGAAGGGTGAAGCAGGAACTGCCAGACAGTCGCCATGGCCACCAGCGTTGCGGTTACGGGCAGAAAATAGGCAGCCTCCCAGAAGGCGCGGCTGCGTTTCCGGCCATGCACCAGAAGCGCCACGCCGAGCGCCAGACCGACACCGAGCGGAATGACGATCAGCGCGTAGATGACCGTGTTCTTCATGGCGCGCATGAAGACCTGGTCATTGAAGGCGTTGACGAAGTTGTCGATGCCGATGAAGCGGGTTGAAAGCGCGCCGAGCTGGTAGTCGGTCACCGAAAAGCCCGCCAACACGATCACTGGGATCACATAGATCGCGAGGAGCAGAAGCACGGCGGGCGCGACAAACAGAAAGCCGCGACGCATCATCTTGCGTTCGATCGCCGGCCGCTTGCGTCGCGCAGCGGGCGAAGCGGATCCGTCGAGTTCGGCAACCGCGCTCATGCCACAAGTTCCCTGCGCGAAGGATCCGCCATTCGCTGGCCGTCAGCTGCAAAGAGATGTGTGCGATCCGCGCGAAAACCGACCGTGAGAATACCGTCGTCACCAGCCGGAAGGGCCTCCGATGCAGCGAGACGCATGGTGACCTGATGGCTCGCATCGGCAATCAGCGAGGCGTGGACATAGCGATCAGCGCCGTGCATCTCGATGCGCTCGATCTGCATCTGCAGTCCGTGGGCAGCAGGCACAAGATCCTCGGCGCGGATGCCGAGCGTTGCCACCTGGCCTGCTTGCGACCGGGCGGCAGCAATGCCGAGGTCGCGCCCATAGGCACCGATCGCACCATTGGATGCGATCTCGACCGGGATCAGATTGATCGCCGGCGAACCGATGAAACGCGCAACCGTGAGATTCGCCGGGCGCTGGTAGAGATCGGACGGCGTGCCGAGCTGTTCGATCCGCCCTTCGCTCATCAGTGCGATGCGGTTTGACATCGTCATCGCCTCGACCTGGTCATGTGTGACATAGACGAAGGTCGCGCCGAGGCGGCGATGGAGATTGGCGAGTTCGTCACGCATATGGGCGCGCAGCTTCGCATCGAGATTGGAGAGCGGCTCATCCATCAGGAAGGCCGCCGGCGACCGCACCAGCGCGCGGGCGAGCGCCACACGCTGGCGCTGACCACCGGAGAGTTGGGCCGGCTTGCGGTCGAGAAGATGCGCGATCTGCAACGTTTCCGCAGCCTCGATCACGCTTGCATCGATATCCTTCAGCGCCTCGGCAGAGGCCGTAAGCCGACCGACCAGCGGCATCCGAGCCGACAGCGACAGCTTGCGCATCCGGAGCGGTGTGGCGATGTTGTCGCGTACCGTCATGTGCGGATAGAGCGCGTAGGACTGGAACACCATCGCAAGGTTCCGGTCGCTGGGGTCCATTCCGGTGACATCGGTCTCGCCGATCATGATCTGCCCGCGGTCGGGGCGCTCGAGGCCGGCGATGATCCGCAGCAGCGTGGACTTGCCGCAGCCCGACATGCCTACCAGCGAGATGAACTCACCGGCGCGCACCGAGATATCGATGCCTTTCAGGACATCGTCGCCGCCGAAGCTTTTGCCGATACCTTTGATGTCGAGAGATTGTCGTGTCATGCGGAACTCCATGTCAGAGCCCGCCTAATGGATCGGTCCCGTGACGCGCACGCGACAGTTCGGCGAATGTTTGATGACACGGTTGCACGGGCGACAAACTTCACCCGAAAACAAGCAGCGCGGGTGTCGCTCCGGCACTTGGAGACACGGCAATGAGCGCCCGCGAGAATAAATCCCGCCTTCGTCTTGGACCTTTTGAGAGAGTAGCGCGCGCTAAAATTGAAACCAATGCGTCAAAGTTGTGAAATCTGGCGGCAGACAGCGAAATGCCCGAACCTGCCTTGAGACATTCTAAAATAGGCATATAGATTCTTGTATTGGTGAGTTCGGAGGCGATCGATTGATCGCCGAACCGAGAGATCTTGGCGGAGATCTGGCACCAGCGGCAACGACTTGTCCGGCATCCGCCGGCGAAAGGAAAACATCATGAGAGATATGCCAGGACGGCCATCCCGGCGCGGTTTCCTCAAGGGAAGCGCGGCTGGGGTGGCCATAGCTTCGTTCACCGGTTCGGCTCACGCGCAAGCGCCGGAAAAGGAAGCTCCGCCGCCGCTCGATCAATACGAGCGGACCTATCTCGATGACGCGGAATGGGCCTTCGTGATGGCCGCCTGCGCCCGGCTCATTCCATCGGATGGCGATGGGCCCGGTGCGATCGAATGCCGGGTGCCTGTCTTTATCGACAAGCAGCTTGCAGGAGAGTTCGGCCAGGCTGCCACCTGGTACATGGAGGGACCGTTCGATCCCTCGGCCAAACCGACGCTCGGCTTTCAGAGCCCGCTGACACCTGCGGAAATCTATCGCAAGGCGATCCCCGTGTTTCAGGACTGGTGCAAGGAGACACATGGCGACAGCTTCGAAAACCTCGACGCCGCAAAGCAGGATGCGGCCCTGACATCGCTGCAGAAAGCGGAAGTGCCGCTGGCGCCCGAGCTGCGCGATTTCTTCCAGTTTCTTCTCGCCAACACCAAGGAAGGCTATTTTGCCGATCCCATGTATGGCGGCAATCACGACATGCAGGCCTGGGTCTATGTCGGCTTCCCCGGCGCGCGTGGCGCCTACACGTCCTGGCCGGGCCGCGAGAATGCGGAGTATCCGCTCGGTCCCGTATCGATCGACGGCGACAGGGCATAAACCATGGCAACGAGAACAGACCCCAAAAAAGACGTCGTCATCATCGGGCTCGGCTGGACCGGCGCGATCATGGGTATCGAACTGGCAGCCGAAGGGCTTGAAATCCTCGCGCTCGAGCGCGGCGAAGACAGAAACACCGTTCCCGATTTTCAGTACCCCAACGTCTTCGACGAATTGAAATACGGCATCCGCTACGGGCTGATGCAAAAGCCGGTCAACTCCACGCTGACCGTGCGCCACAACACGGACGAAACCGCCCTTCCCTATCGTCATCTCGGCTCGTTTCTGCCGGGCGACGGCGTCGGCGGCGCAGGCGTGCATTGGAACGGCCAGACCTGGCGCCCGCAGGAAGTCGAATATCGGTTGCGGTCCTATGTCGAGGAAACCTTCGGCGCCGATATCATTCCCGAGGACATGCAGCTTCAGGACTGGGGCGTGACAGCCGAGGAAATGGAGCCGTTCCTGACCAAGTTCGAAAGTGTTGCAGGCATTGCCGGAAAGGCAGGCAACATCAATGGCGAGATCCAGGAGGGCGGCAACCCGTTCGAGGCGCCGCGTTCGGCCGATTACCCGATGCCGCCACTGAAGAACACCTGGGATTCGGACCTCTTCGCCGAGGCCGCCCGCAAGATGGGGTACCATCCGTTCCCGCGTCCTTCGGCCAACGCCTCGGTGCAATATGTCAACGATTACGGCATGCAGCTCGGCCCGTGCAATTATTGCGGCTTCTGCGAGCGTTTCGGCTGCAACAATTATTCGAAGTCATCTCCTCAGGTCTGCATTCTCGACGCGCTGAAGCGCAAGCCGAACTTCAGCTACAAGACCAGGTGCGAGGTGCTGAAGATCGAAAAGGCTGCCGACGGCAAGACGGCCAAGGGCGTGACCTATTTCGACGAGAACACCGGCGAGGACGTATTCCAGCCAGCCGATCTCGTGCTGGTCTGCGCCTATTCGCTGCACAACGTCCATCTGCTGCTGCTGTCCGAAATCGGCCAGCCCTACGATCCGAATACCGGAGAGGGCGTCGTCGGACGCAACTACGCCTACCAGATGACCGGCGGCACCAGCCTCTGGTTCAAGGACAAGATGTTCAATCCGTTCGTGGGCACAGGCTCCGGCGGCATGACGATCGACGACTTCTCGATGTCACAGATCGACTTCGGCAAGGAAGGGTTCATCGGCGGCAGCTACATCACCGGCGCACACACCGGCGGCCGTCCGATTCAGCAAATGTCTCTTCCGCCGGGGACGCCCTCCTGGGGCGCAGGCTGGAAGGAAGCCGTCGGTGAATGGTACGGCCACAATCTGTCGATCGGCTCGCACGGCTCCAACATGGCCTATCGCGATACCTGTCTCGATCTCGATCCGACCTACAAGGACCGCCATGGCCGTCCGCTGATGCGCATGACCTTCAACTGGAAGGACAACGACATCAAGATGACCCAGTTCATGAAGTCCAAGATCGAGGAGCTCGCCAAGAGCATGAACCCGGATGCGATGGCATCGGGCTACAAGGGCGATGGCGCGCAATATGACGTGCGGCCCTACCAGTCGACCCACAATGTCGGTGGTGCGATCATGGGCGTCGACCCGAAGACCTCGGCGATCAACCGCCATCTTCAAAGCTGGGACTGCCACAATGTCTGGGTCATGGGCGCGTCTGCCTTCCCCCAGAACCTTCAGTACAATCCGACAGGTGCGGTCGGTGGTCTCGCCTATTGGGCACTCGACGCGTTGCGCAAGGACTACCTGCCCAACCCAAGACCATTGATGTGAGGAGCGCGGATATGAAAACCTTTCTTCGCATCATCCTCGCACTCGTCGTCATCGGCATCGTTGCGCTGGCGGCGATCATCTTCGTACCCCCCGTCCTGACCAAGCCGGACAGCACGATCGCCGCCGACTGGAAGCCGGCCCCCGGCCAAGCGCAATACGCCGCGCAGATGGCCGACTGTCAGTCCTGCCACACAGCCGACGGCGGCAAGCCCTTTGCCGGAGGGCGGGCCATCGAAAGCCCCATGGGCACGATCTGGTCAAGCAACATCACCCCGGATCCGGAGACCGGTATTGGCGACTGGACCTACGACCAATTCCATGCCGCTCTCGTCGACGGCATCGCGCCGGGCGGCGTGCATCTCTATCCGGCCATGCCCTATGAGAACTACCGGCATATGACGGAAGAGGATATCCGGGCCGTCTGGGACTATATCCAGAACGATGTCGCCGCGGTCGACAATCAGGTGAAGCAGACCCAGCTCGACTTTCCGTTCAACCAGCGCTGGGGCATCCGTCTGTGGAACTGGGTGGCGCTCGGCAAGCCCGGATTCCGCCCGGATGACAAGGCGTCCGAAAGTGATCAGCTTGCCCGCGGCGCTTACCTCGTGCAGGCACTCGGCCATTGCGCCGCCTGCCACAGCCCGCGCAACGAGATCATGGCTCAGGACGGCAGCAACGCCGACAATCCCGCCTTCCTGACAGGCGGCGAAATTGGAGGCTGGTCGGCACCGGATCTGCGGACGGCCAGCGCGCACCTGCAGACCTGGTCCGACGAGGCCTTGAAGGACTATCTTATCTCCGGCCGCAACGCCCACTCCGCGGTCGTCGGGGAGATGCAACTCGTCGTCGCGGGTTCACTTCAGTACATGAAGGATGAGGACGCCGACGCGATGGTGGCCTATCTGCGGGCGATTTCCGACGTCACGCCCAAGCCGCAGCCAGCCTCCGATGAGCGAACGACGGACCGCCTCGATGCCGCCGACGATCCCACGACGGCCAAGCTCAAGGCCGCGGCAGACCTATCTGATGGAGAACGGCTCTATCTCGACAACTGCAGCGCCTGCCACATGCCGGACGGAAAGGGCGCCCCCGGCGTGTTCCCGGCCCTCGCCGACAATTCGCTTGTGACGGCAGGAACGACCAAGGGGCTGACGGAGGTCATTCTTCATGGCGCTGCAATGCCATCTACTGAAAAGCGTCCCGAACGCTTGGCAATGCCGGCCTTTGGCGATCGGCTTTCCAATGCCGAGGTTGCTACGCTGGCGACTTTCGTGCGCAGCGCCTGGGGCAATTCAGCACCGGCGGTTTCGGAAGATGATGTGACGTCCGTGCGTCAATAACGCCAACCGGCTTTCAGGCTGCTGTCAGGCCCGCCAACCAGCGTTGGCGGGCCTGTTCAAATGTGAGCTGGCGCGTTGACAGCAACCGCACCAACCGGCCGCCAGATGTGCGGCTTGTTCAGGTATCTTTCCTTCGCATCCGAAACGGCCATGAACAGTTCCAATTCTCGCCCGCGAATTCCGGGCAAGGACTTGGGGTCGAGGCCCGTCCACGGGAGAAACGGATTGCGGCGCATGTGCCAATGCAGTTCGCAGCGAATCGTCGGCTTGTCCGACGGGGTGCGTCCATGAAAGGCAAATGTATCGGCAACTATCAACGTGTTCGCGCGGACGGCCATGCGAACGGGCTGGCGCAGGTTCAGTGCTGTCAGTTCTTCGGGCCGTATCCGGAAGGATCCGCTGGCATGGTGACTGTCGGGATCGGTGGCGGCAGAAAGAGAACATTGATACTGCCAGTTGAGCCGCTCCGGCGTCAGCCGATGGGAGCCGGGGACAAAGCAGAAGGGCCCGTCCTCCTCCCTCACGTCCTCGAGAAACAACCATGCCTTGGAGGTGGCGTGGAAAGTGTCCGAATGGACGTTGGATTGAGGATCCTTCTGACCGGAAGGTTCAACGATCACGGTCTGGAAAAAACTGATAGGCTCGCCTCCCTGTGAGGCGGCATAGCGGATCTGGGCCAAAGCCCGCGGATCCCGAAGGGCTCTGGCGACAGCGGGATGGCGATCCTGAACCCTGGGTGGCAAAGGCACCATCCGGGTGACCGCCTCGCCCTGTCGCATTTCACGTGCCTCAAACCGCTCTTCGTAGGCCGCCTTGCGCAAGGCCTCGAAATCTTCCTTGGGCAGGAAATCCTCTGTGAGGAAGTAGCCATTCTCGTCAAAGAAACTGCGATCCGCTTCCGATAAGCTCGGTGCCAGGCGCGCGCGCCGGGCCTCCGCCATTTTCGCCGCCACTGACACACGGGTCCGATGAAGCCCCAACCGATTCAGATACGGACTTCCAAGGACGGGATTGTTGCGCAGTGATTTATCGGCTCCGGCGATTCCGAGAATCCAGAACGGCAGATTGAGATATTTGAGGGCCTTCATGAAACGACATGTCCCGCTGGTCATACTCGAAGCGATGATATTGGCACTTGCGCCCCTCAGCGAAAATAGCTCGCTGTCTTTTGGAGCGGCCTGCCCCGGGATTATCTAGGCGTTGCGACGGCAAATAAACGCCAGGGTTGAATCAAAATCGCCGCTCGACAGAGACCTCTGACCTCGTGAACGCCTATTGACGCTCTGCAGCATAGTCGAATACCAACTGGCACTCTGGTTCTCGGCGCGAAATGTTTTTCCATGGACATTCTTCGATATCATGCTCGTGCGCAAGTAGTGACCGATATGGTCATGTACTCGTTCTGCACGCTGGTGAATGATTTCGCCCGCTACGAACGTATGGTTGAGTCCTTTCAGCGTCTCGGATTTGATGCGGGCGATTGCGAATTTCTCTATATCGACAACACTGTCGCCAACCAGGCAGACGCCTTTTCCGGCTACAATTTGCTGCTGCGGAAGGCCAGCGGCCGTTATATCATCCTCTGTCACCAGGATATCGCTGGCCTTGATGACGACCGTGAAACCCTGGACCGGCTGTTATCTCAGCTTTCCGGTCAGGATCCGCACTGGGGGCTTTGCGGGAATGCAGGCGTGGATGGTCAGGGGCGGCGCTTCATACGGATATCCGATCCCTATTCCTCCGATCAATCTACCGGGGGCCCCTTTCCTCGCCATGTCGTCAGCCTGGATGAAAATTTCATCATCGTCCGTAACGAGGCCAATCTGGCACTGTCACGGGATTTGTCGGGCTATCACTGGTACGGAACTGACCTATGCATAGTCGCGGATATTCTCGGCTGGACGGCCTTTGTCATAGATTTCCATATACGCCATGATAGCAAAGGCCGTATGGACCAGAACTTCATGGATCTTCGGCATAGCTTGCGACAGAAATATCGCCGCGCATTCCGACCCCGGGTCCACAGGGTTCTCAGCGAGCGTGACGTCTACCTGTCGGGACAGCAGGTTCGTGCGCCGATCGTCAATGGCGCGCTGGATCTGTCCATCTGGCTCTATGCGCACTTCAAGCGGCTTGTCCTGTCGAAGATGAAGCCTCGATAAAACTGCGGAGCCCCTCTTCCGCCGCGAACTGAACGATCGAGACATCGTATGCTTGGTCAAGATCGCAGCTCAGCATCCCACCCGGATCGCGCGTCGGCGGCACCCTGATACAACTCCCTTCAGCGATTGTGGATCAGCCGCTTCCACCACGGTCGAGCGTAGAGCTCCTCCAGAGTCGTATTTAATCGTTCGTTCTCGGCATCCCGATCGGCGAGCGCAGCCTGCAAGCGACTGGCCTCGTTCTCGGCATTGGCGAGCATTTCGAGCTTGGATGAATGCGTACAAACGGAATGCCAGGCAACCCGAACGGTGAGATCTCGTGCAGCGGCACGGACAGATGAACTCCATCCGACCGGATCCGAACCCATCGCATTGGCATAGGCGGCTTGCTCGGGCACATCCGCGCGAACGTCGAGCCTCAACTCGGATGGCCATGCAACCGATTCCTCGGCTAGCTCTATATAAGCCTTCAGTTGAGGCATCAGCGAAAAGCGGGACTGCTTCCAGTCTGCCGCAAAATGCAGAACGGTCGGCACATCGACATAGCTTGCCGTCTGCTCCGGGCGGGCCGCGAGGATGCGCTTCCAAAGCTCCCAATCGGCAGCGCGCGGGATGTCTTCCGGCCATGCGTCTCGGCTTTCGAGCGCATCGGCCCTATAGGCAAAACAACTCGCCGGTATCGAATTGGCGATCGTCATGAAGTGGGCCAGTTCGTCTTCGTTCTCGAGATTGGTCAGGAACGGCGCAGCAATTCCGTCGGTGGAAACCCAGAGCGCTTGCGAATAGGCCAGCGTGGCCCCGTCATCGAGCGCCGCTCTCAGGCGTTCCAGATGATCCGGAAAAAGCAGGTCGTCGTCGCTGCACATGGCGATGTATCGGCCGGACGATTGCTTGAGCGCCGCATTGCGGTTCGCGTATCCGTAGTGGGGCGCTTTGGGAAGATCGAAGAAAGTCATACGCGGATCGCCGAAGCTCTCGACGATTTCGCGGGTTCCCTCCGCCGCGCCGTCACCAACGATGAATAGTTCGAACTCGCCGCATGTTTGGGCCAGCACCGAGCCGATGGCATGATGAATGACGTCCACGCGACGATGGGTGGGCATCAGCACGGTGAAAGTCGGATCGCTCACGGCCCCATGCCTCTACAGGTTGGCGGGTACACCCGAAATGAATTCCTCCAGCGTCGGCAAGGACCTGTCGACGTCGCTCAAGATCGGATACGGGTCGGGCCAGCCGACTGCGAAAGTCGGATCATCCCAGCGGATGCCCGCGCGCAGTCTTGGATCATACTCCTCCGAGACGTCGTTGAGATAGTCGACCTCGGTATGACAGTAGAAGGCGTTGCACAGGCCACTTGAGACGAACAGGCGCATATGTTCGCCCGGGGCATCGCCCAGAAGGAACCTGACCGCCTTGCCGAAAGTCGCACTTTGTGGTCTCGGATCGCCGATGGCGCAGGTCGCTGTCCCGCGTGGAACATAGATCAGCTTGTCCCACTCCTCCTTGTGGAACCCTCGGAGCACGCCCGCGGCCGAGCGGGAATGGTTGTTTTGCCGCAGGCGAGGCACCCTTCCCAGTGCTTCCGCCAATATGGACCAGCGCCAGGTTTCGCGAAAAAAGCCGCGGCCATCGTCCAACCGGTTCGACCTGATGACGAAGAGACCTTCAATTGCAGTGCTTTCCACTTTCATTCAGGCCGCCCTTATCTTTCCTTATTATTTTTAGCGTACCGGATCGCGAGTATTGGCCAGTCATTCCTCCACCCGAACGTCCTACTGTCAAGGTTCAGGAGACCGTATTATGGCGGCAGGAGTGCTGGAAATCTGGGAAGGATAGGGCCAAAAATGCAACGGGGGAGCCGGTAGCGCGGGAGAGAAACTGTTCATGTCCCATTTTCAGCACGATTCGCGTTCACTCGGGTGAGGTCACGACCGTAACGCATAACCCACGCCTACCTTTTGGTAGTGGCGGGGACCTGTCCGGAGGTTCAAATGTATGGCGGCATAGAGAGAACCCAAGATGCTCTAGCGGAGCGGATCAGGTTGATTATGACCGGTGTGGACTTCACAGCGCCAAGGTGGTTTTCTCTACGGCGCACATTCTCATTGCATTACGACCCTGGAACCGCAATGCAGGGAACTCCGATCAAGGAATTATCATGAAGGGTATAATACTTGCGGGCGGCAATGGTACGCGCCTCAACCCAATGACCCAAGTTATCTCCAAGCAATTGCTGCCGATCTACGACAAGCCAATGATATATTATTCGTTGAGCGTCCTGATGCTTGCAGGAATTCGTGAAATTCTACTCATATCAACCCCAAGAGACTTGCATATATTTCAACGACTTTTCGGCGACGGCTCGAATTACGGCATATCCATAGACTATGCCGAACAGGCTGAGCCCAACGGGTTGGCAGAAGCCTTCATAATCGGGCGTAACTTTATCGGCGGGGATAATTGTGCCCTGGTACTCGGAGACAACATCTTTTACGGCGCCAACTTCTCGGCAATGTGTCATGAGGCCATCCAGCGCCCCTCCGGCGCCACTGTGTTTGCCTACAAAGTTCGCGATCCGGAACGGTACGGGGTGGTAACTTTTGACGGAGAAACCGGCCAGGCCACCGACATTGAGGAAAAGCCGAAGGTCGCAAAATCAAGCTGGGCGGTGACAGGCCTCTACTTTTACGACAACGATGTTCTCGACATCGCTGCCGCGATCAAACCGTCCAAGCGTGGAGAACTCGAGATCACCGATGTCAACCGGACCTATTTGCAGCGCGGAGACCTGTACGTTCAGCAACTGGGCCGCGGCTATGCCTGGCTCGACACCGGCACGCCCGATAGCATGCATGAAGCGTCGTCCTTTGTGCGCACCATCGAACATCGCCAAGGCATCAAGATCGCATGCCTCGAGCAAATCGGCCTTGAAAACGGCTGGGTCGGCGCCGAGCATGTCCTGGCAATTGCGCGGGGACTGGGAAAAACAGATTACGGTGCCTATTTGCGCCAGTTGGTGAAAGACCTCGCCTGATGCCGCAGTTTTTCGAACTCGCCATTTCCGGGCTGATAGAAGTTGTGCCCGATCGCCACGCAGACGATCGGGGCTTTTTTTCAGAGGTTTACAACAAGTCTGTGTGGCTTGACGGCGGCATTGACGTTGACTTTGTCCAAGACAACCATTCGCTCAGCCGTGAAACCGGGACCTTGCGCGGATTGCACCTGCAGACACCGCCGATGGCTCAGGCCAAGCTGGTGCGAGTTGCACGAGGCCGTGTTTTCGATGTGGCCGTCGATGTCCGCGTTGGTTCGCCGACGTTCAGCCACTGGGTGGGCGTCGAGCTGAGTGCTGAGAAAGGCAATCAACTTTTCATTCCGGCCGGCTTCGCCCACGGCTTCCTGACGCTTGAGCCGGATACCGAATTTCTCTACAAAGTGTCAGCCCCGTATTCGCGAGCGAATGACCGGTCCATCCGTTATGACGACCCGGCTATAGGCATCGACTGGCCGATCGATATCAACATCGACGCGTTGTCGACAAAAGACCGCGAGGCGAAATCGCTGGCTGATACCGATACCGGATTCCACTCTTGAAGGGCGTAACTATATGAGGTTTCTGGTTACCGGCGGTGCTGGCTTCATCGGCTCGGCGGTCTGCCGCCGCCTGGTGATGAACCCGGAAAACAGGGTGGTGAATCTCGACCGCCTGACCTATGCGGGCAACCTGACGTCCCTACGCCAGATCGAGAACTATCCGAATTACCGTTTTGTGAAGGCTGACATTTGCGACAGCAAAGCTGTTGCAAATATCCTTCGCGACGAAAAGATCGACGTCATCATGCATCTGGCGGCGGAAACCCACGTCGATCGCTCGATTGACGGGCCCGAAGCCTTTGTCGAGACCAATATAGTCGGGACGTTCCGGCTGCTCACCGCAGCGCGGGCCTATCTCGACAGCCTGCCTTCCGACCGCGCGAGCCGCTTCCGGTTTCACCATGTGTCAACCGATGAAGTGTTCGGCGATTTGCCATTCGACGGCGGAGCGTTCACCGAAGAGACGCCTTATGCGCCATCGTCACCCTATTCCGCATCGAAAGCCGCGTCTGACCATTTGGTCAGGGCCTGGTGTCATACCTATGGCCTGCCGGTCGTGCTTTCGAACTGCTCGAATAATTACGGCCCGTTCCACTTTCCCGAAAAGCTCATCCCGCTGGTCATTCTGAATGCCCTCGATAACAAGCCGCTTCCGGTCTATGGCAAGGGGGAGAACGTTCGTGACTGGCTCTTTGTCGAAGACCATGCTGCAGCGCTCGAAGCCGTTGCAACGCGTAGCCGTCTGGGGGAAAGCTACAATATCGGGGGCCGCGCCGAGCGCCGCAATATCGATGTGGTCAATACGATATGCCAGATTCTCGACATCAAGCGGCCACGAGTTGGCGGTAAGAGCTATAGCGACCTGATCACCCTGGTCTCTGATCGCCCCGGCCATGACCGGCGCTACGCGATAGACCCGAGCAAGATCGAGAAGGAACTCGGTTGGTTTGCCTCAGAGACATTCGAAAGCGGCATAGAGAAGACGATCGACTGGTATCTTTCCAACGAGTGGTGGTGGAAGCCAATTCGCGCACAAAAATATATGGGTGCCCGGCTGGGCAAGAAGGCAGTTTGAGTTAATGAGGATCGCAGTGACTGGCAAGCAGGGTCAACTTGCCCGTTCGCTTCGGGAGCGCGCGGCGATTGACCCGGATATTACACTGGTGTGTCTTGGCCGTCCCGAGCTTGACTTGTCTCGCCCCGAAGGCATTTCCCAGGCACTCGCTTGCTGCAATCCCGATCTGATCGTCAATACCGCCGCCTATACCGAGGTAGACAAAGCCGAAAGCGACGCGGATGCGGCATTTGCTGTAAATGCGGACGGCGCAGGCGCCGTGGCCCGGGCCGCGGAGCAGTTGGGACTGCCAATTATTCAGATTTCGACCGATTACGTTTTCGACGGCCTCGCTCGCGCCCCCTACCCCGAAACTGCGCCGACCAATCCTTTATCGGTCTATGGCACCAGCAAACTTGCCGGCGAAACCTTGGTCGCTGCGGCTAATCCGCGACATCTGATCATCCGCACGGCCTGGGTTTACAGCCCGTTCGGCAAGAATTTCGTCAAGACGATTCTTCGCCTGGCAGCCGAGCGCGAAGAATTGCAGATTGTTGACGACCAGACGGGAAATCCGACCTCGGCGCTCGACCTTGCTGATGGAGTACTGGCGGCCGCAAGGGCTGCACTGCGACCTGGTTTCAAGGAGTGGGGCATCTACCACATGGCCGGAACAGGCTCCACCTCCTGGGCTGGATTTGCCGCTCATCTGCTGGATGAGAGTGAACTTGCCGGCTACTCGAGCGCGAAAATCAAACCCATACCTGGAGCGGAATTTGCCACCGCAGCCGCGCGACCGTCGAATTCCCGTCTCGACTGTACGAAGGCGGAGAAAATCTTCGACTACCGGGCACCTGATTGGAGACACTCGTCCTCGATCATCGTGAAACGTTTACTTGACGGAGGGCAAGGTGCATGATTGATTTCAGTCAGGAACACCTATATTGCGCCGTTTTCAATACAGAATTTGTTGAAAATCAAGGCTACTCCACGCTAGCTTTTCATGCGGCAAGAGCTGCAAACGTCACACTCAATCCTGCACCCCACTCAGCCGGCATCGTCCCGCTGGTTCGCTGGGATTTATCTGTCGGGGTGTCTTGATTTTCTTACATGACCGGTAAATAGACTCGTCTTGTCGTTATTCACCGGCACTGAGCATATTGAGGATTTTGAAACGTAACGCCCTATCAAAAAGAGAAGTGAACTGAAACAACCATTCGATATGCGAAGTAAAGTAGCTGCATACCGCACACTCCGATCCAGAATGGATGAAGATCACGCTATTCAAGCTCCAGAGCAAACGTCTCCATCGCGGACACCGAGTACTGTATGTGTCTGCTTTTCAAACTTATGACCTTGGCCTGAGACGGAACTTTCCATGATTCACAGACTCTCAATGGGTATTTTTCAGCTTCGATTGGGTCTTGAAAGGTGGTTCAAAAGCTGGGCCCCACACCAGGCTTTCCGAAAATCAGGCGACATATCTGCAGCCGAAGAATTCACTCAATATGAAATGCGGCTGCCGACCCATCAGAATGCAATCGACCTGTTGCCCGGATGGAGTTCCGCATTTCCGAGTAATCTCGGGCTGTCTGCAGGCAATATCCCGCTTTTCGCCGACGAGCGAATTCTATCCGCGCTTGAAAGCTACGGTTCGATCGAGGGCAAGAGCGTTCTTGAGGTGGGTCCGCTTGAGGGGATGCACACCTACATCCTCAACGGACGAAAGCCCGCCAGAATAGATGCCGTTGAGGCAAACAAGCAATGTTACTTGCGATGCCTTGTCACCAAGGAAATCCTGAAACTGAATCGCGCCAATTTCTATCTGGGCGACATCCGGAGTTGGTTGAGCGAGACCGAAACCGTTTACGATCTGGCGATCGCTTCGGGTGTGCTTTACCACATGGATGATCCCGCCGAGTTCCTGAAGAAAATTGCTGCCCGGTCGAACGCAATCTTCATATGGACCCATTTCTATGATGAAGAGGCGATGCCACCTTCCGATCTGAGAAATCTGCCTTTCAGCGGAAAGGTGGAGATTCGCTATCTTGATGGCATGGAATTGCACTACCACGAACGAAGCTATCAACAGGCAAACACCAATGCGTCGTTCTGCGGTGGCATGCGGGATAAGCATTACTGGATGCGCAAGGCCGAAATTCTGTCACTTCTGTCGCACTATGGATACGTTGACATAGTCGAGCTGGATGTGAATCTGAATCATGCCGGAGGACCGTGCATATCGGTTTTTGCAAGGAAGAGTCCGCAAACGGCCTCTTGAGAAGGACATTCGGATCGGTCAATTGCTGTTCAACCTCGAATATGATGGCGGAGATTACGTAAAGGGCTACCTGATACCGGATAGCTTTTCCAACAAACCTGTCGTGAAGGTCACCTTGGATGATGGATCATCTTTTCTGCATCCCTGCGATCAGTTCCGGCAAGCTGCAGTGGATTCCGGCAGGCACGCGACGGGACTTGTCGGCTTCCGGATTGACCTCAACACGGTTCCCGACCTGGCCACGCAATCCGGCCTTTCCATTCATGACGCGGACAGCGGCCTGCTGATCTACCGCAGGCCCGGGACGCGCAAGATACTCGACATGAAGATGTTCAGGATCGAGTTGGCGATGATCCCTGCGCCCAGGCTCGACAAGCAATGCGGGCATTATTTCCAGTATGCCATGTCGGGAGCCGAGCGGTTCGGAAACGAAACGACATTGCAGATGTTCCATCTCAATGCCGTTAAATCCATCTATGTCAGTGGCCGGTTACAGCTGCGTAGTTACGAAGAGTTTCTCGACAAGGGATTCATGTTTGTTGGCTCGATACCTGAGCCGTACTACGAGATGGCCAGCCGCCTTTTCATCCTCAAACGATTGTCACGCGAACCTATTACCTTCCTGAGTGACCGCGATCATATCTTCCTGCAACCGGCGGCCCGTCATTTTGCCGACGTCAATCTGCGCGATGAAGGGGAGCTCAAGCGCGCCCTGAAAAGGGCTGATAGCAAAGTCAGGAACGTTTTGGTGTCGCCGATCACGCGGCAGCTAGTATGCTCGGATCCGGAACAGCAGATTACCCGGCGGGACATATCCGCTGCGATAGACGCGGTTTCGCGCTTCACCACGGTTGGTTACGACAATGACGTTGGACATTTCCATCAAACGATCAGTGATTTGCTCAGTATACCGACCGAAGAACTACCGATTACGCCTCGATATTCACTTCTCGAGCAAATTGCCGATAGATTGCGTACGATACACATCGCCGAAATGATGTTGGAAGAAGATCTGATCTTTGACTATTATATACGTAAGGCCGTGACACCCGAGCCCGCGACACTGATGCAGGGGGCCAAATGACGAATTCGTTGGAAACGCGTACGAAAGACGACCAGCCGCGGGTGGAAACGGCTCAGAAAGCGCAGCGTGCCGGCTGGTTGAGCCGTTTCGGTTTCGACAGGCGCCGGCAGATTTCTCCGCAGACAATCCCGACGCTCGACTTTGACCCCTCTGTGGTACCGACTACGCAATCAGGCCGCAAACCGCCCTGGTCCATAATTACGTTCATCTTGCTGGTGATCGTTCCTTCTGTGATATCGATCATTTATTTCTCGTTGATCGCATCGGACCAGTACACCGCTGAAGCCCGTTTTGCCGTGCGCTCGCTTGGGGATGACAGCGACGCTGCCGGCATGAGCGGAAATCTCATCAGCATGAGAGCCGCGAACCAAGATTCCTATGTCGTAACAAGCTTCATACGATCCTCGGAGATCCTCGACCGGCTGGACGGGAAGATCGATTACAGAGCCATTTTCGAATCTCCCAGCGCCGATTTCTGGAGCCGCCTCGAGCCCGATGCATCGCGTGAAGAATTCCTGGATTATTGGGCCAACCATGTGACCGCCTATATCGACGGCCCGTCCAGCATCGTTACCCTGACAGTTCGCACCTTCAAACCGGAGGATTCCGTCCGGCTGGCTTCGGCAATATTGGAAGAAAGCGAAAAGCTGGTCAACGAACTGACCATTCGTGCGCGCGAAGACCTGCTGGCGAGCTATCAAAAGGAAGTCGACAGAACAACGGCGCAGTACCGCGAAGCCCTCGCCGACCTGAACCGGCTGCAGAAGCAGACCGGGTTTCTCAGTCCGGCAGATGAAGCCACCCAGACCAGCACCTTGCTTACGGGCCTGCTGGCACAGGCAATGGAACTGGACAGTCGGATATTCGTTTTGCGGCAATCAAACAGCACCGGCGCCCCGTCCTATCAGCAGCTTCTGAATGCACGAGAAAGCCTGTCCAAGCAGATTGACGATCTGCGTCAACGCATGGCCGGCAGTGAAGATACCGCACTATCCAACCTGATCACCGAGTATTCTCAGGTCGAGACGAACCGTATCGTCGCCGAGAAGCTCTTCGAAACCTCCAGGAAGAATTACGATCAGGCCTTTACCGCAGCACTTCGGCAAGCACTCTACCTGACGGTGTTCATCGAACCGGCATTGCCCGAGGACTCCTACTATCCTCGCCGCTTCGTTTCACCATTGCTTCTGACGCTGGGTTTTCTCGTGTTCTGGGCGCTTCTCTCGCTGGTATGGGCATCTGTTGAAGATCACAGGCTTTAGGTGCCGCAGTGATCCGGTTCAAGAACGTTTCCAAACACTTCAAGACGCAGAAGCACAAGAAAATCATTCTTGACCACGTCGATTTTGAATTCGACAGCAATTATTCCTATGGCGTTCTGGGCGTTAATGGGGCGGGGAAATCCACGACATTGCGAATGATCGCCGGGACCATGCTTCCGAATTCCGGCACGATAAAGAAAAGCATCAGAGTTTCCTGGCCGCTGGGTTTCGCATCCGGTTTCAATGCTCTTCTGACTGGCAAGGAAAACATTCAATTCGTTGCCCGCGCCTATGGCGAGGACGTCGTAAGGGTTCTGCGTTTTGTAGAGGACTTCGCGGAAATCGGTGACTACATCAATGCCCCGGTGAGAACATATTCTTCTGGAATGACGGCCCGGCTGGCATTTGGCCTTTCAATGGCCGTAGAGTTCGAATGCTACCTCGTCGACGAAATCACCGCAGTGGGCGACGCGCGGTTCCAGCAAAGATGCAAGACCGCGTTTGCCAGCCGCCGAAAATCTGCCAATGTCATCATGGTATCTCACAGCATGAAGACAATCGAGGAATTCTGCGACAGAGGGGTCCTGCTTGTTGATGGTCGCATGATACTCTATGACAACGTAGAACAAGCCGTAGCAGCCTATTACCGGCTGAACCGCTAGAATTCATCACCGCATAATTGCCACTCCGAAAGCAGACAGTCATATGGAAGGTGCGGGTCAATATCGATGATGCAGACTGGGCACGGAGAAAATGATGTGCACAATCAGCAAGCTGGGGTCCAGGCGAGTCGCGAAGTCTCCGCTCGGTTGACTGCAGCTGCGCGGCTTTTGCGGCTATCGACCTCTTCGAGAAGCAACATCTTCAAAGTGGTCGGGCTCAGGCCGCGGATGCTCGACCGGTTGTTCCAGTTAGCATCAATCCTGCTTTTTGTTTTTTGCGTGATCGTACCGGCTATTACCGCGATCGGCTACTATGGCTACCTGGCATCCGACCAGTACGAATCCGAAACACGCTTCACCGTCAGATCCTCGTCTCCAGCGCTCGGCAGCGACCAGCTTGGCGAAGCCACCGGCATTCCCTCCGCCAAGATTGTTCAGGACACACAAATCGCGCTCAATTTCATTTCGAGCCATGAAATGCTCGACGTCCTTGCTGAACGGAATATTGATCTGCACCAGGTGTTCGGTCGTGAATCGATTGATTGGTGGGCGAGACTTCCGGAAGATGCTTCCCGTGAAGATTTGCTGGAATACTGGAAGCACATGGTTTCCACGACGGTGAATCCCTCAAGCGGGATCGTTACCGTCTATGTCCGAGCCTTTTCCGCGGAAGATTCCGCCATGCTGGTGCGGGAAATTCTCTCGGCATCAGAATACGCGGTCAATCGGGTGAATGACCGGATCTGGAAAGATGTCATCGCGACGTCAAACACCAATCTGGAAAATGCGAAGAAGCAATTGCAGGAAGCCCGGGAAGCGCTGGCCAGCGCCCGCAATCGTGACGGCCTTTTGACGGTCGAAAGCAGCTCCGCAATCCTGACCAATCTGATCAGCGCGATGGAAACCGAGAGGCTCAATTTACAGCACAGGTATGACGCACAACTCTCTCTTGTTTCTGCCGACGCTCCTCAGATGCTTGTTCTCAAGCGTGAGATCGACAGCAAGGAGCAGCAAATCGCTGAACTGAAAAGCCAGGTTGCAGGCAGCTCCGGAGACAAGCGGAACTTGGCCGACGTATCGCAGGAAATGTCACAGCTTCAACTTGCTCAGAGTCTCGCCGAACAGCAATTCTCTGCCAGTCTGGGAACATTCGAACAAATCCAGTTCGTCAGCCGCCAGCAGTTGCTTTATCTCGAGAGCTTCCTCGAGCCTCGCGTTCCCGACGAAGCGATGTATCCGAAACGGGTCCTGCTGATCGTATTAATTCTGACTGCAAGCCTCATCATATGGGGAGCACTCCTCGGAATCCTTTATGCAGTTCGCAACCAGATTTCGAATTGAGCCGGCCATGTTGACCCGCGGATTTGGCGATATCTTGTATAAGGTAATTCCGAAACCGCAGGTTCATCCGCGGGCAGCAAATAACAAGCAAGCGATTGAAAGGCTGCTGGTCCTTACAAAGGGAAGAAATCCGACTTTTTCATATTATCTTGAAGAACGGCTTAATCGCTCCCCTTATCCAACGGAGGTTCGCGATTTGGCGGATAGGCTCGATGATATCGAGCCCGAAGGCCTTTTTGTCATCGTCTGCCGGTATATACGGCCAAGGCAGCTACAGTGGTTGTATCGAAACCGAAAGAGGATCGCCGGCGCCGCCTTGTTTCTTGACGACGACATTGCCGCCACCTTCGTCGCCCAGCGAAGCGAGTGGGACTACAAGGCTTATCTCGCAGCCGTGGGAATATTTCCGCTGTTGGTCCTGAATCGCATTCTCACGGATATCTGGGTTTCGACGCCCGCTTTGGGCAGGGCAATCGCTGGAAACGGGGCTGGCATCAAGGTCGTCGGCCCGCTGCCGACCAGGCAGACCTATGACGTATGCAAAACGCCAGACAGCGATGATGACCGTGTCGTTATGGCGTTTCACACCGGCGGCTGTCATGAGGCCGAACACAAGTTCCTTGTACCGATTGTCCGCGAGGCGCTACAGCGTTGCAGAAACCTGCGCTTCGAGGTGATTGCGTCAGGAAAGACTGCGAAGATGTGGCAGAATGCGGGCTTGCCCGCAGGGCAATTCGTTATCCATAAAAACAAGACTTGGACAGACTATCTCGAGCATACCCAGGAAGCGAACGTCGACATTCTTCTAGTGCCTTTAGCTCGAAGCCGCATCAATGACGTCAGAGCAGGCACCAAGCGTATAGACGCGGTTCGGATGGGTGCTGCGCCAATCCTGTCACACAACCAGGTCTATCAGCATTGCGCGAGCAATGGAGAGATATTCGTCAATCATGACCCTGACGCCTGGATTGAAGAGATCTGCCGGCTAACGCAAGACATTGCTCTGCGCCAGCGTGCGCGCGATGCAACGGCGGATGTGGTCAGGTGGATCTCTGAAAATGAAACCGACTCCTTTCCTTTGCATGCTTCATGACAGCTAGCTCATGACTATCACACACACCCACATGCGCCCGAAAACATCAATCCGTGACGCTTTGCAGGAAAAGCGGAACGTGATGAGTGCGGTGGTTCTGCGCGATATACGGAGCCGCTTCTTCAATCACGGCCTCGGATTTTTGCTCGTTGCAATCTGGCCGCTGGCGCACATGCTGATCTTGCTGGCTATCTATCAGCTAATGGGTAGACAAGCGCCGTACGGCAATAGCTTGCGAGTGTTTTTTGCGACCGGGCTCATCCCGACACTTGCCTTCGTATATGTTTCCCGGTGGATGTCGCTTTCACTCATCCTGAACAGACCGATGTTGTCGTTTCCGGTCGTGACCGTCCTCGACATCATGGCAGCCAGGGCTTTCCTCGAAATTACGGCCGCGGTCCTGACCCTCATTTTCCTGTTCGCAATCCTCCTGTTCCTTGGTGACAATCCGTATCCAGTTGATCCTTTCCAGGCCACTTATGCCTATCTCGCCTGCTTGCTGCTCGCCATCGGGTTCGGAAGCGTTGCAGGCGTTATCGTCATGTTCATGCCGGTCTTTGCGACGGTCTATGCCTTGACCATGATCCTGTTTTATCTCTTGTCTGGAACCCTGTTCGTCCCGGCAGCGCTTCCCGAACCCATTGCCTACGCACTTTCATGGAACCCGGTCTTCCAGACGGTGGAGTGGATGCGCTCGGCCTATTATCTCGGCTACAGCGAGAAATATCTCGATAAGACCTATACATTGGCATTCGGCATGTCTTCGTTATGCCTCGGCTTGCTGCTGGAGCGGATCTTCCGCAGGAGGATGCTGGAGGCATGACCAATCGAGTAAAGCTCGACATCACGGCAGCCAACGATCTACTCCCTAGCGGGGAACCGGAAACCAACACTTGGCAAAGTACCGGGAACGACCCGTTTTTTAGGATCAACTATCCGGTTCTGCGTTCACCGATCATAGTTGTTTTCCTTGAATGCGATCATCGCGACATTGATCCGCAAGCCTATATCCAGCGCGGCTCCGGCTTTACCGAGAAAGATGCCACGCCCTTGCCCATCGGCCGGCGCTTCGTCATCATTGCTGATGTCGGGCGGTTTGGCATCAACTGCGCGTTGCGTATCGATCCCGCGACATTCCCCTGCACATTCGAGTTCTCGGTCGAAACCTATGCAAACCGGCAAAAGGCCGAGCGCGCTATCAGTCTCCGGAAGGCCGAAGACATGGCAGAAGCCATACGCTGCGACCTCGGCCGTCTACCGCGGTTCAGACCGAATATAGGGCTGCCATCGCTGCGGCGATCGAGAAACGACGCCGCAGCGTTCGCCCAAGCCCAATACCAGTTGGCCGAAGCATTGCCCGCAACATTACCAGCGTCGGATGACACAATCTGGCTGAGCACGGTCGTGCCGGTCTACAACGCACCCAAACGGTATCTCGACGACCTCCTGCGCTCCTTTGAAAACCAGGACATACCGGGCACGCAATTGATACTGAGTGACGATGCGTCGACGTCTGAGGAAACGCTGAGATGGTACGACGAACGGGCTGAAGATGACCGAATTCAAATCGTCCGGAACACCACCAACGGCGGAATAGCCAAGGCCACCAATGCCGGTCTGGCGAAGGCTACGGGAACCTGGGTCGCGTTGCTCGACCATGATGATGTCATCGCCCCGCATGCTTTCAAAGTCATCGCCAACACGCTGGCACAGCACCCCGAAGCCCGGTTCGTCTACACCGACGAGCTGGTGGTGGATGACAAACTCGCGCCGCAAGGCGTGATGCTGAAGCCCGCCTATGACGCGGTGCTGCTCACGGGTGTTAACTACATCAATCACTTCTCGCTGTACCGGCGAGAGCGGCTGGAACGTATCGGATATCTCCGCCTCGGCTTTGACGGATCTCAGGATTATGATCTGCTGCTGCGCTACCTGGAGGGGATACCGGAAAGCCAGATCCTGCATCTTCCCTATCTCGCCTACTGGTGGCGCCGGACCGCCGCCACCTACTCGCAAAAGTTCATCGAAACGGCCACCGCAGCGGCGCGAACCGCAATCAAAGACCGCTTCGCGCGCGGTGGTACCGCAGTAACGGTGAAGCCGGCACTGACCAGCACACTGCATCGCGTAGAATTTGCGGTCGACAACGAGACGGATTGGCCGAAGATCTCGATTATCATCCCCAACCGGGACAAGTTTGATCTGATCTCGACTATTCTTGGCAATCTTTACGAACGCACGGATTATCCCGAGTTCGAAGTCCTCGTGATCGACAACGGATCCACGGACCCGAAGGTACTGGAACTGTACGCGGACTACGAACGGACAAAGCCCGGATTTCGAGCGCTGATCAAGGAAGAGAAGTTCAATTTCTCGCGGTCGATCAACCGCGGAATGTTCAATGCTTCGGGCGAGCATTTCTTGCTACTCAACAACGATGTCGAGGTGATCGACAGCAATTGGCTCAAGGAGATGGTGTCATGCCTGAACTTTGACGACACCGGTATCGTCGGCGCCAAATTGCTCTACGGCGATAACACGCTACAGCATGCAGGCGTGATCACCGGCCTCGGCGGCCTGGCAGGTCACTGGTATCTGAACAAGCCCAGCAACTTCGGCGGCCCGATGAAGCGGCTTCATTTGCGCAATTCGATGACCTGCGTGACCGGAGCGGTCATGCTGATCTCCGGCGAATGCGCCCGCGCCATTGGCGCCTGGGACGAAGAGAATTTTACCGTTGGCTACAATGATGTCGACTATTGCCTGCGCGCCTACAAGGCAGGCTACCGCATCATCTGGACGCCCTATGCCTGCCTCTATCATCATGAATCGCAGTCACGCGGCTCCGACAAGAGTGGCGAAAGTAAGATCCGTTTTGACAAGGAGAAGGAAAGCCTTCGCAGATTACATGACACTGGGGCGTTTGATGATCCGGCCCTTAACCCAGGCTATGAGAAGGGCAAATCCAATCCCGGTTTGCAAATACCTAGAACCTTGGCCGCAGCGCGCCTCAGAGGCCCATCCCGGAGCCGCTGAGATCGGACAGCTGAGAGAGCCACTCTTGGGATGAGGCTCGTCCA
>CEQK01008493.1_pt1 | contig 36134 bp, 63 predicted proteins | sample 531051 | NCBI WGS metagenome assembly CEQK01 (sample SAMEA2621229, study PRJEB7988) | marine metagenome | biome: marine biome (ENVO:00000447); feature: deep chlorophyll maximum layer (ENVO:xxxxxxxx); material: "saline water (ENVO:00002010), including plankton (ENVO:xxxxxxxx)" | depth 150 m
AAACGATGAAGTTTCTCCGCTTATGTATACTTCTGTACCTGCAGTACCTGCTGTTTGTGTAAGTGTTTGACCTTTCGTTATAGTTTGATATCTTACGTTAGGAGTATCTAGTTGAAATGAACCACTAGGAACAAAGTTAGATCTAATATTAGGGTTTATATTATTTACAAAATAATAGTCTACTAATATCCTATCAGTTTCAGATGTAGTACAGATAGACTGTGAAGTTACGTTAATATCATAAAGAGCTCCTACTTTTACTTCAGCACCAAATGCAGGTTCTATTCCATAATCTGCGGTATCAGTTTTAGTACCTGTATACCTTCCACTAATAACCGATAAAGATGAGTAATTAGAATCTTGTACTGATGCAGTTACTGCTGTATCATTTAAAATACTTCTTACATTAGCAGGTCTTGGACTTGAACCAGAGTTATTACTATCTACTAAAAACTGGTATTGAGAGGTTCTTAGCTCTTGATCGCTATTAAATGTTACGTTATAAACATTATTAGTAAAATCTACTACGGTTGAAGGTACGAACGAAGTATCTTTACAAACAGTTGGAGTAGTAGTAGATCCTGTATTGAATGCAACTGGTGCATGAATTTCAAAATAATAATGGTTAGTTTGAGCTTGTCTACTAGCTATAGGAAAAGCGGTGTTTAAAATATTAAATACTTCTAGCTGTTCAAATTCAGCAGCATAATTAGTTTGATTACAATCAGTAGTACTAACAGTAAGTCCCTGTACTTTACCTTGGTTACTACCTGTACCGAATAAAAATCTTACCCCAGCTGTTCCTGGGTTAGTTATAATAAAATCTGCTGTTGTTGTATTCGCCATATCTTTTTTTAACAGTTATTAAAGCTACCTAAACATGATGTAGAGAACCTACCATTTATTGATTTAAACCTCCAAACAACATTTTCTGATGTAAGAACAGGATTTATACTAGATGGTTTAAACCTGTAAGTACCTTCGGAGTTTCCGTTACAGTTATTGATACCAGTATTATAGGTATCTACATCAAAGTATCTATTAGTAGCTAAACATATATCACCTTCTCCTAATACTCCATCACAGGCCTCAGTAGCGTGTACGTATGCTGGACTGGAGTTTGTAGAGCATTGACCTGCTCCTGTATAGTAAACTGTACCTACATAAGCAAATATAGCTGGGGTTGGTGTTGGAGTAACTGTAGGAGTATTAGTAGGAGTAGGCGATGGTACTGCTACAGTAGGAGTAGGAGTAGGTGACAACGTCATTGTAGGAGTAGGTGTAGGTGAAGCCGGTGGTAACATATCATCAAACTCTATAACTTTGTATTGAATTATGTTAGGGTTTTCATATTTAAAAATATTTTCATCATTTAGTTCACCCGGTACTACTACTGGTCTAATTAAACTTCCGGTGAGTTCTCCGTCATATCTTGCTTCTTCATGATTATGATAAGTTTTAGTTCTTAATCCGTCTGGTGTCATCACGCTTTCAGTATAGCTAGCAGTTAAAGGAATAACTTGTTCTAAACTAATATTACCGAAAGAGCCTCCAGAGCTACCAGTTAATTGTAAGATTTCAAGTGAACCAGTAATCTGCATATTATTTCCATAGAGACTAGTTGAACTAACCTTCGGTTGATTACCTGTAGCTTGTACCTGTTTTATTTTACTTCTATTAAGTACGTGAGGTTTAAGTATAATACCTGTATTAATGTTAGATCTTGCAGGTATAAAGTCTTTTATACTTTTAAATAATACGTTATCAAAAAACTTTAATATTCTAACAAAGTCTCCGTAATCATCACTTCCAGTAGGATGAGCTTCTGAACCTGAAATAATATGGGTCATAGCTTGAAAAGAAGCTGAGTTTAAGTGGTAATAGCTACTTGAATATGCAGCGTTAGGATCTCCTATAAAGTTATCTATATTAAAGCTTCCGCTTTTACTATAAAAATTAAATATTCTTTCATTAATTACATCTATAGGTGAATACCCTATATCTACTGTATGTATATCGTCGCTGTACTTATCGTAAATACCGTCTCTTTGTACTATAGAAGAATACTGGGATAGAGTATTGCCGGAGGTTGTGCTACCGGTATTATCTAATTTTATTTTAGCTAATGAAGAGGTAGTAGGAAAGTCTAAACCTAAGTTTATACTAGCAGAAGTATATGTCCCTCCATAAGTTCTTACTAATAAGCCTCCCATGGAACCGCTTGTATTTAACGAAGGTATACCGAAAGTATTAATTAGTGCTCGTACCCCTCTTTCAGTACCTTTAGACTTAAGAAGTAACGGTAAGTTATGATATATTCTTTTATATATTTCTTTCCTATAAAGATCTTCAGATGTAGGAGAGTTAGATGCACTTATTAAATATACCCCTTCCCCCCAAGAACCGGTTGCTTTTAAGCTTTCAGAGCCTGTTTGATAAAATTCTCCAGTATAATTAGCAAATAAGTTTTCTATCGACTTATTACTTGAGTATAGTTTTACTCCAAAGTTTCTTAATACTTCTTCTACTAACCCTTTAGGTATACCTCTATTCGGTCTATTATCGTTATCGTACTTATCTGATAATGCTTTTGTGTAAACCCATAAGTTATCAAAGTGTTGACCAATCATATCGGTAAATAATAAGTACTTAGCATTATTATCGTCTTCTTTTAAAAATTCAGGTATAGTATTAACTAATCTAGAATTATTAGTATCGTCGTATAAGCTAGCACTTTCTATTAAATTAGATACCGAAGCTGTAGCAGATCCTGTAGCTACTATATAAGGTATATTATAAGGTGCTTGTTTAGGCCAAGAATAGGAGCCAGTACCAAAATATAAATGTCTATCGTAATGGTCAAAGTTTTTTAGAATATTATCTATTCTAGTTTTAAAGTAATCTAAACTACCCGTTACACCTGCTGCGTTGTTATTAGCATTAAGAGAGGCAGAATAAGAAGTCTGGTAGGATGTAATTAAGTTTAGCTTATATTGGAAGTTTTCTAATCTTTCTTTAGCAGAACTAAACTGTATATAATTTGAAAAATTAGTATAATCAACACTAAGCTCAATACTTTTTTCAGCAAATAGAGAGTTTAATTGTCTATATGTCTGATTGGTAGGAAATGAAAATAATTCGTTATAATTAAAATAAGGAGTAGGAACGGTAGTACCTTTAATATCTTCTACGTTGTAGTTAGGTCCTTTAAGGTAGGGTATAACTATATCGTCAGGTATTGTTTCTCCTAATATTTCATAACCTAAAGAATCAGATACTATTCTATCTACTGTTAATACTTGCTTTAATCCATACTGTTCAGGTAGCGGTTCATATAGTTTTACTACTACTGAGTTGAAATCTCTATACTCTTGTAAATCTATATTTATACCTATAAGTAAGTCGTTGTTACCTGGGTTAATTCTAAAATCGTTAAGGTAAGAGGTAGTTTCTAATTCCTTTTTTATTTCTTCAGTCACTTCTACTACTTTACCGTCAGGTATTTGATTAGTAAGAAGTCTTAATTCTGTTCTATCTTCTGATATTTCTTCTATAAAAAACTGAACTGCTTTTTTATTCTCAGTATAAAGGTCATCTATAAAGTTATAAACTACTTTTACATCACCTGAGGGAAAGCCATAGTTCTGTATATCCTGTACAGGGTCTATAGTCATCTCAAGTATATTACCATCAGGGTCTCTTTGACTTGAACCTAAGTATGATTGTGCGTTATACCCATAATCAGATAGTAATATTTCTCCATCTAAGCTATATACATGGTACTCTATTCTATTTTGGAATGCCTTGAACTCAGAATTTATAGTAAACGAATCTACTATTTCTTTATCTTTAGCAGAAAACGTTTCTAACCCTTCTGGGTTTATAAGGTTAACTGTATAATTAGTCTGTGGCATCGTTTGTTAAGTTATCAGTTTGTAACTCTATTATATCGTTATTTAGATCTAATATCCTTTCTCTCAAAGTAGTTATTTCGTCTAATAAAGGCTGTATCTCAGTAGTATCTTGTTCTAAGTTTACTAATTTACCGCTTTCGATTACTAAAAATTCATGAGAGTTTACTTCTCCGTCTACCGGTATATCGTAATATAGTTTCTCATATAGATTAAAAAACTCAGGTATAGTTATCTCATCCAATTCAGATGGAGGATCTACAAACGTTTTAAAAGATGTATCAACTGCTCTGTCGAATTCACCTTTATTTAAAACTGTTTTCTGTATTCTTATATCGTACTTTTTAGCCATTTCTAACTACCTTAAATACATTATCATTATCAAAAACTGCTGTAGTTCCATCTAATGTGCTTTTAATTAATATTTTATAATACCTTTCAGGTTGTAATCCATTCATATGTACATCGAAAAACGGTCCTGTTGAGTCACAGCTTATTTTAGTAAAAGACGTATCGAATGGTATTTCCATCTCTTCAGTATATGCGTCTTGTAGTCCGTAATAAGAACCTGATGGTAATGCATAATTAGTTTTATAGATCGATCCTGTGGTAAATATTCTAGGAGGTGCTATAGGTCTAGCTAATAACCTAAATCTAGCTTTTCCTACATCTGGGTATTCTCCTTTATTATTAGATACTTGGACTATAGCTTCTGATGAAGATAGTAAAGTTAAGCTCCCAGTACTATAAGCACTATCGTCCCACTTAAAAGTTAATGAAGGAGGGTATATGGTATTTGTATTGCTGCTATAATACTTATTTAATAAAGAAGCTGATAGATTAAACTCTAGGTTATCTTGAAGCTTAACTATATAGCCGTAGTTATTTAAAGTACCTGAATAGTGTAATTTAGCTGCAGTAGTAATATCTACGCTTAAATCTAATTGATCATTAAGTCCAAAGCTTTGAGTAGCTTCTAAACTTGTACCACTAGAAGCAGAAAACCAACTACCACCGCCGGGGTAAGTAGCGTTATAAGAACCTGTTACTCCTGCTGGAAAGCTAGATAAAGTCCAAGCATCGGTTTCTTCAGCTTTTCTATATCTCCACGAACATCCTGATTTATCAGCACTTGAAGTAGTTAAAGAAGCTCCTAATTCGTCTCCAAATTTACCTACTCCTCCTTCCCATTGTTGAGCTAAAGGATAAACATATATAGATTGAGTAGCAGGATTTTCATAGCCTGAAGCTAATTTTAAATCAAGGCTAGCGCTCCATGAGCCTGTAGCAATAGTTCTATTAACTGTGTTTGTTATTTCACTAGTTTTAAATTGAATTAATGATCTAGAACTCTGTCCTATATTTTGTATATTATAACCACCTATCTCTAATATCTCATCGTAACCAGCGTTAGCGGTTACTACTTGAGTAAAGATAAAAGTATCTTGTTCGGGGAATATTTTATATACTGCCATCTTATCTTGTTATTACTCTACCTTTAATATCTGCGTTAGGAAACTTAACCTCAAAAATACATGGATCATAAGAAGGGTAAACTATACTATTTCTAGTAGCTCCTTTAATGTCATATCCGTATTGAGAATAATTACCTCCGTTTTTATTTACTATTTCTATATTTTGAACTGTTTGTACTCCTTTTATTTTATCTAGTAAAAGGTAAAGTTCTGATATATTAATAGTTTGATTTATATTTCTTTTATCTATATTAAAATAATCCTGTAATGCTACGTTACAGTTTAATAATACATCTCGACCTGCGTAATTAGGTCTTACTATAATATCGTAATTTATTCCGATATTTACAACAAAAGCATCTTTTATATTTAAACTATCTGATATCATCATATATTCAGCTAAATAAGTTTTTAAGTTACTCTTTAAAGTAGCTGTTGCTGTGATTAAGTTTTTATCGTTATTATAAGCTAAAACGTAAAGGGATAGTGCTAGTGGATTATTATCAACTATAGCGTCAGTAGTATTAGTATTGGTTAATTCATCTTGAGTAGCATATACTTTAGCCATACTACCAAACTTAGATGGTAGCGATAAAGCTCTAACTGTGTAATCTTGAAGAGTTACTGCTCTACTTTGCTCATTAAAAGACCTTAAAGCATTTTCTCTCAACTCCTCTACCGAGTCTCCGTCTCTACCTCCTGCTGCAGGTCTTTCATTAGTTATTGAAAGCGAGGCTAAAGTACCCCTAGAAGGAGTTATTGAATTTTTATTAGTAATCGTCCCTGCAGGTACATTTGCACTTACTCCTCCACCTTTTATATATTTTACTGTTACACCTTCATTTAAAGCTACCCCATATGCTTTACTAAAAGTAAAGTTAGAAGGATCATAAGCATAATCTATTCTGTTAATACCTTGATTAGTACCACTACCAACGTTAGTAGGATCGGGTAAAATAACAGAATCATCACTATCAGATGTTCCTGCTCCAAACTGTAAGTCTAAATTACCGTTCGATCTAAATCTAGCTACAAATCTTTTAGGTGCTTTTTTCAATGATAATACATACGGTACTGAATCAGAGTCAGAACCTCCGTTAGCTACATCATCAAAAATAGTATCTTGACCTAAGAAAGGTACTTCAAAGTAACTATCTCCTGTTGTGCTTCCCGTAATCTCTAATACCTGTACTATATTATCGTCAGATATAGTTAATGTTTTAAATTTTTCAGCATTACTTACTGAAAATGATTTTGTTTTTATTTCTCCTGAAAATGCTTTTACTCTTTTAGTTAGCTTAAAAGTAGCTGGATTATTAGAACCATCTAAAGTAGCTATTTCTACTACTGTAGGACTATATGAGCTGCTAAATTGAAAGTCTATAGGATCTTGTATAATAAAGCTAGTGCCAGAGGTATCAGATGCTTTTACTACTGAATTAGCTGGTATTGCAGCAGCATCGTTCCATGTAGGAAGGTAAGATCCATTGGCTGCTACTGTTTGTGATATAGTTAGTTCTACTTCAGATACTCCTGTAACTTTTGGAGTATACCCCATCATATAAGCAAGGTTAAATAAGTTTTTTGGATCTTTAGCATATGTTAAAAATGTTTCCTGCAGCTGTGTATCTTGATAAAAAGACAAAACGTCTCCTACATAAGAAGCCATTTCTATGAACATCATTCCAGGTGATGTAGAGTCAAAATCATTATACGTATCAGGAAAATAACTTTTAGCGTATTCTACAAGTTGAGATCTAAAATCATCAAAGTTTTTATTTATATATTTTACTATTCTTTCTTGTGCCATTACTTGTTAAAATTTATTACGACTTCATCAGATATATTTGAATCTGCTATTGCATATCTCATACTAAAAACAATTAGGTTTTGATCTGGTTCAGGTATGAGTTGTAAACTTGTAACCTCTACTCTTGGAAAAAACTTATCTAAATCATCTAAGATATTAGTTCTGATTTCATCTAAAGTTGATTCGTTTATATTATTAAATAGTAAATTTCTTAATCCGGCTCCAAAAGAAGGATTAAAATAGCGTTCTCCTTTACCGGTTAAAAAATAATTAATTAAATTAGATTTTACTGCATCTTTAGTTTGGTATGTAGTATTGAATACTGCTCTACCTGAAAAAGGTAGTGCTACTCCTACACCCTTACTAGGCTTTAAATCTAAAGGATTAATTTTTTTTATTTCGAACGCCATTATTATAATTTACCAAATTTCTGTTTATCTTTTTCTAAAGATGCATCTAGTACTGCTTTTGCATTTTTTACAAAGTCAAGTTTACTGATGTCAATACCGGCTTTAGGTCCTGAGCTTTCTGTCATTCCCATATTATTAGCCATAGAGCTAGCAAAGTTAGGTTTCTTAACCATAGATGAATCAGATGAAACTACGTTCTGATAGTCTTCATTGCTCATCGTTTTAGCTGTTTGTTGCAGCATTTCCTCTAAAGGAATAGTTCCAGGGTTAAGAGGACCAGTAGACCATGTTCTCTTTATATCTTTTTGAGTTATTGGCCTGTAGGAATTACCTACACCAGTTTTATTAGGAGTACTAGCAAATTTTACTGCTTCATTTAGCATATCTTGTAACTCTTCTTTAACTGCTTTCTTTACTTCTTCTCTTATAAGTTTTCTAAGTTCATTAGCTTTCATATTAATAAATAGTTAAGTTATGGAAGTTGGTTGTCAATTCTTAATTTTAATTCGTCAATTAGTACTTGAGGGTCGCTAGCAAAAGAAGATTCTCCTCTTAAAACTACTATTCCCCTAAAGTCTTTAGCTATAGCTTTCCTTTTAGGAGCTATTGCTGGTGAGTTTTCGTCTTGTATAACCTCTATATTATAAACTCTACCATTTTGACTTCTATATGAGGTAGGTTGAATATTACCTTTCCTTGGTACGTTCAATCCTTCAAGTATCTTATCTCTATCTTCTGCTGATAAGTCAGGGTTCTCAGCACATCTTTGTAGAAGCCTATCAATAGTATCTAATCTTTGTTTTATAGGATCAAAAATAGTATTACTATCTTTAATTAATAGTATAATTGCTTTTTGATCATCTTCTAATACTTCAACCATCTTTCTGGTCCAAACTAATAAACTTGATAGAGTTTGTATCTTTCCTGTTTTTACTCCTAATATTAAACCTCCAGCAGGTCCTGGTGGTATACCTATTGCTGATGGTACGGGTAGGTGGGATAGTATTTGAACTGCTACTTTTCCTGCTTTTATAGGCTTATCTAACTTTCTAGGTATTTGAGCAAACTTATCTACCCTATTGTCGACTTTATTTAATACTTTTCTAATATTATTTACTTGTTTTGATAGCAAGTTTAATACAGCAGGAGGTGGGCATTGCTCTCTTAATCGATTTATTATTTCATTTACCTTTCTAGTAGCATAAACTATAGCATAAGCCTCTAATCTTCCTAGTGCTGCAGCTACTATACCTGCTAAATTACTTTTAAATTCTTTTAATAGTCCGTGTGGCATTACTCAGTAAATGTTTTTTTAGATTTTATTTCAGATTTACCACTTGGATTAATCCTTCTTTTTAACTGTCTTACTATACCTCTTAATTTAGGTGCTTCTTTCATTAATGAAGTTACCGGTTTTCCACCTGCTTGTGCTTTAGCCATAGCTCTACTTAAACTATTTAAAGAGTTAAATAAATCGTCTAATAAGTATTCAAGACTATCTCCTAAAATAACAGGTTGTGATTCATATAATCTTGCTTTTTCACCTAAATGTATTTTTTTAGCATCAAGAGCAATATATTCTTGACCGTCTAAGTTTATATCTTTAGCAGTAACTCCGAATGATTCTTTAGCTGAGAATAAGATATCCTCTTCTTTGCTGTTAAAATAAAGTCTTCCGCTATTAAGTATAATCTGTTTTCCTTTATATTTACCGGCATCTACAGGTTCTATATCGGCTGCTTTATATTTAGTTCTAGACTGCTCTAAAGGTACTAAATGATCAGAGGTTAAAAAAATAGACGAATCATCTTTGTTTACATTTTCTACTGTAAAGTTATTACCGTCTTTTTCTAATACTTGTCCGTTTGAAATAATAATAAATGGTTTATTTTTATTACTATCGTCAGTATAAATGTTATCAGGGTGTTTTTCTCCACTAAATCTTATAGTTTGACCTAGTCTTCCTTCTACTATTGTATCACCATAAAAAGGCTGTAATGGAGATACTCTTTGCTCTTCTATATCAAACCCTAAATCTACAGTATCCCCAGTTGGGTATGCATTGTGATTCGGATTGTTCCATATAGCTACAACTCTAGTATAGTAGTTAGCTTTATCTCTATCGCTAAGAATACTGCTAGGAGCTTGAGTAATTAATACTATTTCGTTTAACAGTGGGTAGGTTCTGGTTGATCCGTCTAGTGGTTTAGCGAACGGCAGATTAGTAGGTTCTTTTTTAGCTGATTCTTTAAGTTCTTCTCCTATAGGAAGGAAGAATACCATTCCGATAGAATCGTTTTTACCAAACTCTATATATCCATCATCATCTTCATCTAAGATAACATGTACTACTCTAGCTGCATATGTTCCTTCGAGTTTCTCTCTACCTGCTGGTAAATGAGAACCTTGAAATAGATTTAAACTATAGCTCATCTTCTTTTTCTGTAGGCTCTTCTACGTCCTTAACTTCTTCTTGTACCTCTTGTGACTCTTCTAATAATTCTTGTAATTCAGAAAAATCGAATTCCCCTGTTTCTCCCTTAGAGGCTGCAATTTCTAACCTCTGTATTACTGTGGCAAGTTTAATTAGGTGTTCATCGTTTTTTACACCTATCTCCATATACTCTTTTATCATAGGAACAAGCAGAGTAGCATCTCCTATATTCTCTATAAGAGGTTTAAGTTCTGCTATGAGACCTTTAACTTGTGATTTAGTTTCTTTAGAATTATCGTATATTTCACTAAAGAGGTCAGATAAGGTTTTTCCCTTAAATATTTCTTTATCTAAACTCATAATGTTTTATAATAAATAGAGTTATTGTGAATTATTAGATAATAATCCTAATTCATAGCTTTTTTGATACTTTTCTCTAAACCTAGCTTTTAATACGTTTATAACCTTAGTTAAGTTAGGAGTATCGCAATCAGTCATTTCTCTAATGTAAATATAAAGAGCTTTCTTTTTAAATATATCTAAATCGTGTCTAGTCTTAAAAATAGTAAGAACAGCATCAGCTATTCTTTTATCTTGTTCTTTTACGAAAAGTTCATCTATTATTAAATAAGTTTCATCAACCCAGGTGTCTATAAAATCGCTTAATGACTTAGCATAGCTGTGATCTACATCATAGGCTTGTTTATAAGAATCCTCCATATCGGCAAACTGACCTATCTGTTTTAACTTCTTATAGTTCTTATTGTTATAGTTTATTAACCACCTCTTGACAATAGTACCAAAGTAAGAATATGCTTTTGCTCCATTAGTAGGATCAAATTTCATAATTTTTTCTTCGTATAATACTGATACTATTTCATGTTTTAAGTCTTCTATCTTATCTACATCTGTATAATAGAACTTAAAAGTATGAATTATGTTTTCTGCTAGTTTATAAAATGGGTAATAGATGTGTTCGGTAAAGATCTTACTTCTATAAGTTTGGTCTTCTGATTCATTAAACCTTACGATGTACTCTTCTGTCTCTTTTGTAAAGTAATTAGCTTTCGCTCTCTTCCTTGCCATAGTTCTCTGGGAGCATGTACCTATTCAATTCGTCCTGTACTGCTTTCATTTGGTTAAAAAATTCACCAACTTCATCATCTGATTGAAAGACCCCCTTTTCGTCGAGATTCTGTAAGTGTTTGTTAGACTCCCCTATGATATTGGAAATATTTTGAAGATATTGTGTTTGATCTACGGTAACATCTTCGTATTTCTCCACTTTTACCATAAGGTTTCTAATAATATACACTAAAGTTCCCGAAATGGCAACTAAAATACCGATTATTATGTATAAAGTTACGTTCATTATAGTTTATTTAACATATTTTTTAGTCCTTGAGAGGAATTTACTCTTTTTCCCGTAGAGGACTTAGTTTTTTTTGCTTTTGGAGCAGTATTACCGCCTTCTGCTAGCCATTTATCGTATTCTACCTTAGAAGCTAAGAAATCAGCTGTATGTAGTACGAATACTATGTTAGTTTTCATTCTGGATGAAGGTACATTACTAAAGAAATATGCTTCATTAGCTTTATCGAACACTCCATCGTGTAGTCTGATACCTAGGAACTCGTTTTTAGATACTTTGATACCGAATTTTTGTAATATAAATAACGATCTGTCTGGGATAAGCATAAATCCAAGGTCTGGATTATAAGTATACATTTCGTGTAGCTTATCTTGCCTCCATTTATCGGTCTGAGGTATATAGTTTTCCTTATCTCCATCACCTATCTTACCGAGATCATGAAATAAAGCAGCAAAAACTAATTCTTCTTCTGTAAAATCTATAGTACCGCCCATATCCTCAAATAATCTCATTTGTTTAATAGCAAATTCAACTACTCTATTAACATGGTCTACATAACCTCCGGCAAAAGCATTGTGATGCCAAGATTTACCGCTAGCAGGTGCCATAATATAGGCTTCGCCTAAGTGTTCTATAAGTTTTTTACAAGATTCTTTACGAGTACCTAAATAAGTATCTATAATTTTAAGATGTTTCTCATAATTCGAATGGATTTTCTCCGCTTTCAATGACATATTAGATTAATTATTTGTTTAATTATTAAATTATTCTTATATTATTACTATAATTAAGTATTTATTTATATTTAATTCTTAATATATAATTAAGATAATGATTTTTTTTCAAAAGATCAACTATTCTACAATAAATTTTTCAAAATAATGATCTTTTACTACGGAATTACCAACTCCTTCCCAATAAACCTCCATATAAAGGGTAATAGTATCGTTTTGAGCCATAGGAGGAATAGGTCCAACTACTCTTTTGGATCTTAAACGTTCATGATCATCGGAAAAGTATATAGTAGTTCCTTGAACTATATTAACTTTTGTACCTGCAAACTGGTTTAGAATGATGTCGTATGAAGAATTAGGCAGTAAATTACCGTTATAATCGTAAGGTCCTTGGAAAGGATTATAGTTGTTTACGGTTACCATTAGAGAATCTCCAATAGTCCAATGAGTATCACTATCGAATCTAGCCTCAACTGGTTGAACTCCATTATATTCGTATTGAGGTAATACTTTATCTGCATAAACATCTACTTGAAACCAAGGAAGATAGTCTCCGTCAAAATCTAAATCAATATGGTAATATCCGTTATCATCTAAATAACCCGGTAAAACCATCTCTGCATTACAATCTCCATCTATACAAGGGGAGGAAGGGAGGTCATCGGGGGTACAACTCATAAAAAGCGTCGCGCCCGCCGCGCAAAACGCGCAAAGTTGCCACGAAATTTTTTCTATTAGTTTATTCATACTTTATATTATCGTTTAATTCATATTCTAAAGCAGCTCTATTATAGAAGGCCTCTTCGGTATGCTTTTGGTTAGCTATCTCCGATACCATTACATCTATAGGACGGCCTTTCCTTACACTCATAATAAAAGAGTATTTGCCCGTAACGGTAAGATTCCAGTCTGAAGAGTCCATAGAGTATCTATCTATGTCTATATCTTTAAATTTATGGGATATAAAATCAGAGAGCTGAGATTGAATGTGCTGAGGTACTATCATGACTTTGGTTAGACTATATTAATTATGTACGTTTCTTATCTTTAACAAGTATAATGGAAAGTTATAAGTAGTCTTATTAGCCATCATATCAAACGTATACCCTTTCAATTGAGTATTAGTTACTTTTTCTATATTCATACTACCACCTAAATATCCATTTCCTTCTCTTATAGTATAATCTATCTCATCTTTAAAGCCATTATATGCCTTTATTGTAAATACTCTGGGTTTACCATCTCTATCTACTCCATAGGTAACTTCGAACTCCTCTCCGGGCTCTAAAGATTCTATTTCTCTAATAATTCTCTTAGATTGATTGACTTTTTCTTGATAATTCATATAACCGTTTTTAAATATACCATAATATAAGAAGAATTTAGCAGAATTCCAACTATCTCCCCTTTTATTTATCTAAATATTTGAACCATCTGTTCATAATGAACCAAAAGACAGCCAACATAAAGATGACTTTAAAGAATATCATATAATTTTAAGTTAAGTTCTCTGGTAGCGTAACTTTAGGGTCGGAATATATAAGATCTATGTACTTTTTAATGACTGCACACTTTTCGTAATGCTCTATACCCTCAAAATATCGAAGAAACTCGTTTAGAACAACATTTACCTTAACTACATCGTAGTTTTCTGTAATTATATACTTACTTTCAAATTTATTAGGGTTAATTCTTTCAAGATAACCGAAGATTTTAGAAAAATACTTGAATCTTACGTCATGTCTAACGTTTTCGTAGTGTTTTTTGTGGTTTCTCAAGTATAATTTATCTAAAAGCTTGTAATTTTCTAATCCTCTTACAACCATACCCATTAAAACGTAAGGATTCTGTAGAACATCCTTAACTCCGTTCTCTTCATAGACTTCTTCATCGCCTACTTCGAAAAGATTAAATAATTGATTAGGATCTATAGGTTTCATTTCCTATAAATAGAAGAAAACCCCATATATGGAAAAATTTTTCCGAAAAAAATCCCCGGATCTAGTAGGATATTACCAAAAAAGTTCTTATATTAAAGGTATAAATTAAAATAAAGGTTATGAACGATTTTAGAATTACTGGATTAGGAGATGGATTCCTAATAGGTATTACTTACTTTCCTAAAGGCGATAGAGTAGAAGGATTCGAAGATGAAGACTGGACTGAACTTAATATTTTCTTAGGTATAGTTAAGTTAACTTGGAGATTCTTCTAAGTTTAACATCAGAGTCATCAATATTACCATAGATAGCACAATAAGTACTACGATAGATAATACAATAAGGGTAGATTAAATATATTATTATATATAAATATATAAATATATATACCTATATCACTAAAAATCGTAAGAAATATACGGATAGGTTTGGGCAAAGCAATATAGTAACGTACGTATAAGGGAACTATACTGTCAGTGTTATATCAAGGTGATGTCAGACGGCCATAAGGGTGACCATAATAGGCATTTACTTTTCCGTATATAGAAAATATAATAGGCCGGTTGTAAATAATATACCTGAGATAATAATAGTATGTAGAGGATACATTAAGACCATATATAGGCCGTACACTAATAGATCTATCAATAGTACTAATAGACTAACTCCGGCTATAAGGACTGATACTATTATAAGATACCATAGGCCTTTATTAAAGAATTCTTTCATAATATAACCTTTTAATACTTAAATATAGTAAAAATATCTCATATATCCAACTATTTCTTAAGTTTTTTTCCGGCCTGGACATCGATTCGATCTATCGATATCGACTATATAGAGAGAAAAAAGGGTAGGGAGGTACACGCCCCTGATATAATCCTTCTGTTTTCTATACGATCATACCGGTTTATTCTATATAACATTATATATCTTTATAGCTTTATATGTGTATATCTATATATGAATATATACACTTATCGTTTATAATAGGCTTTATGGTAAGTATAGTTTATATTCCTTTATCTAATATATCTAAGAGGTTCTCTCTCATTAGATCTTATATCAAACGATATAGAGTATTAACCAAAGTCTACTATACCTCAGCCTTTATTTATTCCATATAACTCCTTACAGTCCTTAAACCACTATAATGGCAGTAGTTAGGAGGATCATTTGAGACGGTAGTCGAAAATGCGCGTGGCGACCTTCGGTCGAGAGAGGAGGAAATCGCCCCCTCGCTCTCCCTCAACCTTGGCATGTCAAAGCCCCACCCTTCGAGCCTCTGCTCTAAAGTTTGCTTCTTCATAATTAATAATTAAAAATATAAAACAAAAACAAAATCTTATAATACTTTAAAATTCTTTGCACCTCTTTCGGCTCTTATCTTAGCTATCTTTAAAGCAGTAGTTTCATCTTCTGCTTCTACTTGTATAACTCTAAAGTCCATATCATCTCCATTAAACCTATACCAATACTCTACTTTGAATGAATGCATAACTTATCGTTTAAAATATTCCATATCGTACATCTCTAATAATTTGTACTTTATTTCTTTTGGTATCCTTATAAAAAATACTCTTAACCATATATATACTTTTCTCACTTAGTTAAAGTATAAATCTTATGTTTAGCTTTCCAAAGCTTTTTAAATCCTTTTCCTACTCCTAAGTCTACTATTGTAGCTCCTTTAGGTATTGCTCTAGATCTATTATCTATAATCTTATCTATAAGAGTATTTTTAAAGATCTTCATATACTTTTTAGCATTAGCTCTTTTAGATAATTTATATACCGCTACTATGTCTGGATACTTTATCATGCTCTTTGTCTATTTAACTCTTCTCTCTCTTTGATTCTTTCATCAGACTCTAATAACTTTCTAGTTCCTTTAGGATGGAATACTTCAGTATTAGTACCCCACATATAAACAGGACCATTATACTCGTATGTAGTCATAGGAACCTCTACATTTTTATGCTTAGTATAATCAGGAAGAGTTATTCTTCTAGGACCATCAAACGATCTAAAGTCTCTTTCAGTTACTCTATACCATAAATCGTTTCTCATCTGTACTTCACATACTCCATGAGTAGGAAAGTCATAATCTAATTTACCAGTAAAGCCTCTTTTCTCTGCTGCCATTTATTTATTATTTTTTTCCCATTCAATTCTGAAAGTATTAGCTACAGATTCAACTTTACCTTCTCTCCACATATTTAACTCAGACATAGCCTGTCCTACATTCATAGGTAAACCTTTACTTTTTTTATCTAAAAGAAAATCTATTAATTCACTATTCATAACCTTAATTTTTATAACCGTTTATTCCTTTAATATAAGAAAAATATTTCTATTCTCCAACTAGTTTAAAGTTTATTTTGCTGCCCAGGCAGGACTCGAACCTGCGACCTCTTTGACCCTTTTGCTTTTCACGATCGATTGTATTACGAGTTTCACTTTTACGTACAAGTTACTTCTCCGCGCCAGGTTAAGCCAAAGCGAGCTACCTACTGCTCTACTGGGTATATTTTATAGTTTACTATTTAAGTATTCTATATCTTCTTTAGTTACGCTAAATGCCTTATTATCCCAATACACCCAAACACTATCTCTAACCCAACCGTATTTAATAACAGCATAGTTAGCTCTATCTAATTCTTTCTCTGATTGTTTAAATGTTTTTTTAATATCTTTAATGAGCTGGACATATTCTTTTTTAGTTAGATCTAATTTACCATAACTAATAACCTCTTCTCCATCTACGTACCATCTATCATTAAACTCATCTATAAAACTAATTACATAATGATCATGCATTTCACATTTAGTAACAGTATACGATTGAGCCATAGTACTCATAGTACCTATAAGTATAAAGAATGCTATAGCAAATATCATAAAGTAATCTATTAATTCAAATTTATTTTTCATAATTTTAATTTACCAAGGTTGACAACCATCACCTGAATAACCATCTGGATAAGATGGATCGTGAGGTCTAATTCTTTTAACTCCATTTTTAGTAGCATGACAAGGATTAATATATATCCAACCATCACATCCACATTGATAATTTACATCCATAGTACAAACCATATTTGGATCTTTATCTTCTAAACAATTATCTAATATTGCAGGCTCTTTAGAGCAGCTAGTTAACAATATTATTATAAAAGTTATTATTAACCCAACTATACTAATAAAAGCAGCTATATTATTTCCTCTTTCTTGTTGAGGGCTTCTACCTTGATTAGACCTAAAATGACGTACTTTATCTTTTTTAAGATATTCTTTTCCGTTATTCATAAAATGGTTCATACTTTTATTTTTTATTGTCTATTAAATAAGTTAACATATATAACAACAACGCGGTAACTATAAAAACTAGCATACCTTCTTCTGTTACGTTTAAATCGCTATACATCTATTCCGTTTTTAAGTTCCCAATTCTTCTGAAAGACAGCTTTTTGTTTTTTCTTTCTTCTAGCAGCAGAAGGTTTCTCAAAATACTTATTCTCTCTTATCTGTTTAATAAGACCAGTATTACGGACCTTTCTTTTTAATCGCTTTACAGCTTGATTTATATTTTCTTTTTTACCTACTTTTATTATTAACATATTAATTTTTTAACATTATTTTCTTAGCAGCTATTTTCTGCTTATTATTACTCCTAAACTCATCATAAATTACTACTTCTTCAGCAGTTAAACCAGATCCAAACTTAAACAACATAAAGTCTTCGGCTCGATCTGCATACTTTTCAGCCACCAAGAGCTGCTCTAAACAGTTGCAGCTCATGATGACTAAATCAGTCTTATTAATTATACTTACGATACTTTTTTCCAAGTTAAATTACTATAACCGTTTAAAAAAGAATCCTGAAGTTTAGAAACTCTTACTTTATCTAAAGTCTTAGTAAAGATCTGATCTTCATACTTTTCAGTTTCACTATTCCAAGATCTTCCTTTAGTCTTAACTTCTAAGTCAACAGACTTACCTGAGTAAGAAGTTCTAGTAATCTTAGCAGCTATAATGCTACCAACATGCCAATCGTATCTTACCTGGATCGAAGCAGTTTTATCATCTAAAAGTTCGATACCATTCTTAAGATCTTCCATGAAGATATCATGCTTAAATTTAGATCTCTGATCTTCGATTTCTTGGATCTGATCCCTAACCACATTTACTTTATCCAATGACTTATCAGTTAATTTAGTATGCTGCTCATAAACTTTATTCATATCAGCTAAGATATCATCTTTAAAGTCTTTAATAGTTAAAGCAACTTGACCAGTAAATAACATTCTATCTAAAGTAAACTCTGAGTAATTATCAGAAGAAGAATAAGTACTAATACCTAAATCAGTAAAATGATCTCCAGTATCTTCGTCATTATCATATCTACTATACTCTTTTACTTTTACAGTACATACTTCTTTTCTTCTAAATAAAGTTTTAACTTCATATTCTTCTTTTTCTTGATTCCATACGTCTTTTTCATATGAATTACCTTGAGCAGTAATCTCCATAGAAGAACCATAAGAAGTTTCATACTTAACATCTACTAAGTTAGTAGCTGAATCACCTGCAATAGTTGGTTCAAAATAAGATCTTAAAGTATCGTTAAGAGCTTTAGTTTTAGCATCTCTAACTTCTCTATGTTTTTCTTGTAATTTATCTAATTTAGCTTGCAGTTTATCCTCTTTAGCTTTAAGAGTTTCGAAAATTAATTGATTTGACATAACCTTTTTTATTATTGATTTATATACTTAAATATAAGAACTTTTTCTCAGACTTCCAACTATTCCCTAAGAAAAATCTAGGGAAAGTTGAACTTCTTTACTAACTGGAACAAACTGATAAGCTCCGATTACTTTTCTAGTAGGTCTCCATTCTTCTCCTACATTATCTATCAAAGTACCTTCTTTAATAGTAAAAGCATGCTTACTAACTAATACCATATAAGTACCGTTAGGTTTATCTTTTCTAAAAGACTTAACAGTTTTCTGACGATTTATTAACTCACCGTAAAGCTTATAACTATTTGTAGTTTCCCAGCTTTTTAGTTTTCTAACTTTGAACTCTTTACCTCCGATTTCCATTTTTTCATTTTTAAATCTTTTAGAAATCATCCAATTACTAGTTCCTTTTTTATCTTCTCTCTCAAAGTTTTCTTTAACCCAACTATGAGCAGTATTATAATCCACACTAGTAGAAGAAGCAATAGCTTTTACTACACAGTCTTTTTTTTCGTTTTTAGCTTTTTTACTATCTGAACCAGATATAATTTTAGTAGAATTTTTATATTTCATAACCGTTTTTAATTTTTAATATACCTTAATATAGTAAAAATTTTCCAGAAAAGCAACTTTTTTCTTAGTTATTTTAACCAAGTAATTAATATATTAATAGATATTAGCACATTAGTTATAACAGCTTGTAATATTAATATAGTTCTAAATCTTGCTACTGCATCTGCTTCTTCATTACTTTGTCCTGTTTTTTCACCTAATGCTTGAGCCCATAATCTCCAGTATTTATTCATCGACATTATATTAAAGTTTTTTTTAAATCTTTATTTTTAATCATTACTATGATTTGATACTTTTTATTTTTAGTTACTTTCTTATAAGTAGCATGTTGATAAGGTTTGTAAATTAAACATTCTCCTATATTAGGTTTTATAGCTGAAAATGTATCTCTGTCATTTTTATGCCATGCGTCATATATTTCAACTTCTCCTCCTTCATAATCATCATTAAGAGTAAAGTCGTATATCATATTATATTGCTCTTTATGATCTAAAGATAATCCTTTAATAGTTTCAACATGTCTATCGTAACCTTCACCTACACCGTATTCAACCATAACGCATAATATATCTTTTAAGTTTACTTTTTGATAATTTAAGAAGAAAGTATTATTTAATATATCTTCAAAAGCTTTATTATATTTTAAATTAGTAAACTTATAGATTCTTTTATGTAAAATACCATCTACTTCTTTCTCTACTTCTTCTTTAATAAGAGAATCTTTATTATCTGATATTAATTTATTACATAGCTTTTTTGAGAGTAACTTTTTAGAACTAAAGAACTTATTTTTTCTAAATTTATTAGCTACGAAATATGTCCAACATACTCTATGATAAGGTTTTAATAGCAATTCATAACCTTCTTGTTCTAATTTTATAGCTTTTGAATTTAATAAATTTAAACTTTTAAGTTCAGGATATTCATAAATTGATAAACAACAATTTTCATTTGAGATTAATTTTGCATAATCTTCAAATTTAGAATAATTTTTATCTTCATAGGTATCCATAAAGATACCATCAAATTTTTTATTAAGAGTTGGAATTATATCTATCCAGTCTCCGTAAATAATATTAACATTATCTTTATCTTCTGCCCACTTTATAGCTGTATCATAAATTTGCTTATTAATTTCGATACAAGTATAACTCTTAACACCCATAGAATAAAATCTATCAGCTGAGTATCCTAAACCAAATCCTATATCTAGTATATCTCCTCTACTCTTACCTACTATACTACAGAACTCTTCAGTAATAGGTTTAGCTATTTTATCCATAACGATACCTTTATTTTTATTACCGTCAGAATAAAATATTCTATCCTTAGATATTATAACCTTTTTATTTTTCAAGATTTATCCGAATATTTCTATCCTTATATCTTTACCCATCTTATAATCTAATCTATTTAGATTAGTTCTAACATCGGTAATCATCTGCTTCCAACCACATAAGTAGAATAGAGGTTTATTTTTTAGATCTTTAATTAAATCTAAATAAATTGGATGAACATAACCGTTATGAAATCCTTCTACTTTCTCTCTAGAAAGAGTACAATGATAATGAAAGTTAGGATTTTCTTTTTCTAATTCTTTTAATTCATCGTAATAAAGTAGATCTGCTTTAGTTCTACAACCATATATAAGATGAATATTTTTAGTCTTAATATTATTTTTAGTAACGTAATTTACCATGGATCTGAAAGGACTGATACCTGAACCAGTACAAACAAAGAAAATATCTCTATCTATTTCTTCCGGAAGGGTAAATACCCCCATCGGTCCACTATATTCTAATTCAGTTCCTACCTTAGCTTGTCTAAATAATAATTCACTCATAATACCGCCAGGCTGATCGGTAACTATTATCTCTAGTTGATTTGTATCATCAGGCCAAGAAGAAATAGAATAACTTCTTACGTGAGGAGGATCCATAGGACTTCTTAAAAATAAATTAATAAGTTGTCCTGGTTTATAATTTAATTTATCGTATAAAGGAGATTCTATTTTAAATCTCCATACATTTTTAGTTTCTTTAATTATTTCTTTAATAACCGCTAGGTCCGCCATCGTTACTATTTTTAAAAGCCTCCTGTATCCAAGTAAAAAGGAATACAGATAAATTTAAAGGCCATAATACTAACTGAATATATCTTTCTTGATTAGTAAATGCACCTCCTATTTTATTTTTTTTACAAAACCATTCGAACCATATTATCCAAATACAACCTATGACTAAATAGCCACTTACAATTCTTATAATTTCAAACATATTAAAACGGTAAAGGACTATCGTCAGGTTCATCTAATTTAGATGGTCGACTAAAGTCTTCTAATTCTCTATACTTAAAGGTACCGAAAGGTTGAGAACCAAGTTCTTTTATTTCAGCATCTGCATTTAAGTTATCAGCGTTAATTTTATCGAGCATTTTATGAGCTTTCATTCTTACATGATAATCATCTTTACCATAAACGTAAGCTTCAATTTTTACTACGTATCTATTTGTATCTGCCATATTACTTCCTTTATCTATAAATATAAGAAAAATATATCAGGATTCCAACTCTTTTTTAACTTTTTCAACCCAGTTACTAACTCTACTTTCAGTTAATTCTTCTTGATTATCTTGATCAATGCATAACCCATAAAAAGTATTCTCATCTAATAAAGCTTTAGGAATAGTTTCAAAATCATAAGAGTCATCTTTTTCAGTATAACCTATAACTTTACCTCCATTTTCCATAATAACTTTAGCTAATATTCCTACTCCGTCACAGAACCACGTAGCATAAGTATATTGATCTCCTAATCCAAATATAGCTACTGTTTTACCAGTAAAATCTATAGTTTTAAATTCTTCAAAGTATTCTTCCCAATCACTCTGAAGTTCTCCATCGTACCAAGTAGGAATACCTAAAAAGTAATAATCGTGAGAGGTCCAATCTTCAGGCTCTAAATCTTCAACAGTTACTATTTTTGTAATGTACCTACCTTCGCCTGCCATTAAAAGATCAACTATCATATTAGTTACATCTTCTGTATTACCTGTATCTGATCCGTAAATAATTTTTATATCCATAATTTATTTCCAAAAAGCTTGGACTGCTAATATAGTAAAACATAATAATAACTGAACTGCTATCTTGATAGTAAAAGGTTCTTTAAAAAATATTTGAATCATTATAGCATATACTAACATTCCTAAAGCAAAACCTACAAATCTAGCTCCCCATATAGAACCTCCATACCCAACTACATTATATTTAGTAGCTAAAATAAAAACATAAGTTAGAGGTATAGCCAAAGCATACATACCCCACCAAGTTTCATCGTATTTAGGATCTTTAAATTGAAGATTATGTTGAAACCAAGCTCCTATCTGAGCTATAACAGTAACTACAAACCCTAGAAAAATATAATACCAATTTAGTTTTTCCATTACTTATAGACTACTAATTGAGTTTCTTCATCCATACTTCTCAATCTTCTCTCAATCGATCTACCAAAAGGTCTTTTATTAAGTTGTTCGTATCGATAACCATCTAATTCAATATGGCAACCTTCCATTACTGAATCTATAGTTTTATGGTTAACTTTATGTGATTTTATAAAAAATAACTGGTTCATAATCATAACATTTAAATAATAATATAAGTAAAATAACTCGAAAAAGCAACTATTTTTATAAGTGTTTTGCTTTAAAGTAAGTTATAAATCTTCCTATAATAGCTTTAGTATTAGTTTCTTGAGTAGAATCAACTGAGTTTAGTTTTCCTTCTTTAACTTCACTAAATGAAACTGTTTTATATATTGGTGCTGACATAATTTATTTATTGTGTACTAAAATATTATTAACAAAAAAGTTATTATTATTTTTAACTCTTAAACAATACGTAACTTGTGGATCTTTATCTTCAGCAAATTGTAAATCTTTTAATTCACTGTGACCGTTATGAATATTAATAGCATTATTACCTATTACTAATTTTTCAACTTTGTGAGGAATATCATAAATTTCATTACTTCTATCTGGATCAGAAGATACTAGTTTAAAATTATCTTCATTCCAAATATATATAGGATGATCTTTAGTACAACTAATATAGCTAATATTAGATTCTTTATTAGTATATGAATTTTCAAAAGTTAAGTCTATTAGATTGCTATAAACTGGTTTAGTAATATCGTAAACAGTATCAGCTTCCACTTTATGTGTTTCTTCATTCCAACTTAAAACTTGATCTCCTATTACTATATCTTCTATATTTTTATAATCTCCATTAGCTAACGCTACTTCACTACCAGCTGCAAAACAAAAACCTCCTCTATTATGAACTAAAAAACTATTAGCATAAAAATTATGATTATCTTTAACCTGCTTTAAATTATATACAGTTTCATGTTCCTCTAACTCTTCTATACTTTTTACTTCAGTATATACTTTATTAGCATCCAATACCTTGTCTCCTATTTCTAATTTAGCTACTTCCATTCCAGCATCTTCGTATGTCTGTATTGGATTATAAGAAGCGTACCCTTTATTTTCAATATAGAAAGGATGATCATGAGTACAAGTAACTTCTATTTCTCCTATAGTAATTTTAATAACAGGAGTATCTTTACAAACACATATTTCTAATACTTCTTTAGGTTCTATTTCGTTAGTTTCGTGATTATAAGTTAATACTTTTTCTCCTGGGTCAATTATTTCAATAGGTTTAACTGAATCTTCGCATTCAATCATAGTTCCTGCTATAAAACAAGGAGCATTATGAACTAATATACCAGATGAACTTAATATGTACATATCGGTAGATTCCATATTTAATTCATAAATTGGATTATCCTGATTAGAATAAACATCAAGAAGAGATTGAGATATTAAATACTTACTACCATCTAAATTAAATAAACTATCTCCAGGATTTATATTATGCATACTTTCGAAAGTAACCGTATTAGAAGCTGAGTCATGTACTAAAAATATCGAGGCAGGACTTACTGGTAGTTCGTAACCGCTATCAGTTACTAATCTTCCTAAAGCTGCATCACCTGCTGATGAAGACATAGCAGTATGTACTATTGAACTGGTTACATAAGAACCGGAAGGAATTTCATTGCCAGGTATACTCCATTGAACTAATACTGAACCGCTATCAGTATCAGGAGAGCCAGAAACATAATATGAAGCTAAACTATCATTTAACTGAACTGAGCTAATCTGAACTCCTGAATTATCAGGTTTTAAAACATGTACTGTAGGTAAAAAACCTCCTTGCTTACGATTAAACTTAGGATAGTTAGTAGCAAACTCATAATAATGTTGAAGTTTTAATCTACCTACTCCTCTGGTATCATACTCGACTACTCCAGGAATATTTAACATAGCAGAAGCTTTTGCTATTCCTAAATGTAGTAATTTTATATCAGTATCATATACTATTGAAAATAATCTTATAGAAGTAATTCTATTATTAACTACTTGTCCGCTATTATAATGGTATTTTTGTACCATCCTATCTACTCGTTCTATATTTTCTACATCTTCAATAATATTATCTAATTGTTCTTGATCAGTAGAGCCTGATACTCCTTTAAATAAGTTATATGTTTGATGCTGAACCTCAGATGGTTTAGAAATATAATCAGGAATATTTGATGCGTTAGATGATGCTGTAATAGTATTTATAATACCGTTAGAACCTGAATGATAAAATTCAGCTATTTCTGTTGTATTATTATTATCTACAAATAATTCAAATAGATTTAATTTATTTTTAGCATAAGTAGAGTCTAGTAATGCATTTTCGTTATAAGCAAGTCTTAATATAAATTTATTAGCAGCATCAGTAACTGAGTTAGGATAAATACTATTAATATCTTCAATCTGTTTAGTTAAAGTTACTGAGGGAAGTTGAGAGCTTAACGTAGCTTCTAACTTCTCAACAAAATTATAATGGAAATCTTTGTATATTACTACTACTTCTGCTATATTATTAGACGAAAGTACGTTAATAAAGTCAGTTAAGTTTATATAGCTATCTATAAATTCTTGTGTAAATGCAGTATCGGTATTGATTTCAATTAATCTTTCGTTACCGTTAGCATCTATAACATAATCTGAAGAAAATAATGTTCCTTGCATATAAAATACTTTAATATAAATATCACTTATAAAAAGTTAATGTATAATAATTTGGGTTTTTATTATTAATTTTAAATTGATTAACTTCATACTTAACATTAGGTTTAGCAAACGATACTAATGTTTCAGGATCGGTAAATCTTATATCATTTATTAAAATAAACTTACCTCCATCATTTAAATAATTAGGATACTCATTTATAATTCTTTTATGAAGATTAAAATCTTGATCTAAAGCTATAAACCTTGCTAATTTTTCATCTTGTAGCTGATACCAATTAATAAAAGAATAAAGTTGTTGTTCATTATTAAAAAATGGAGGGTTAGAAACGATAAGATCTACCTTATCCCCAGTGTAATCATTAAACCCATCACTATGATAAAATAAAAAATTACTATTATTACTTTTATTAGTTAGACTTAATCCTTCCGAAACTTCTTGGTTTAAGTCGGAAAAAGAAACTATTTCTGCTTCGAGTTTGTGAAAAAGATACCACCCTATAAAACCTGGACCTGAGCATAACTCTAATATACTTTTAACGTTTTTATTACTATTTAAAAAATCTTTTTTTGAAAATATATGTTCGATAAATAAAGGTCCTCCTCCGTCATATTTAGGATCATAGAAGAGTTTATGTTTACAATCAAATATATTCTTCTCAATACAGTATTCCTTATACTGCTGCGTTTTCATACTTTTCAAGTAACCAAGAAGAAGATTGAACTTTATTACCTAAGTTCCAAACCATATCAACTTCCATTGAATTACAATAATCTTCTTCCGGAATATTACCTTGCTTTCTATCTCCTCCATTACCAAAAGCCATTCTCATCTTACCATCAAATTCTCTTCTATAAGTCATTACTGCTGAGTATATACCATCACTAACTGTTTTGTCGGTTGGAATTCTAGGATTACATATAAAGGTTTTAGTTACTCCTTTAAATTGTGACATTATATATTCTCTTTCTGATTCCTTCATAAAAGATTTACCTTTTTTGCTTCTTAACCAACTATCATTATTAAGAATAATCCATATTTCGTCAGCTAACTCTCTAGCTTGCTCTATCATTTCTACATGACCTTTGTGAACCGGATCGAATCCACCGCTTAATAGCATCACTTTATATTTCTTTTTCGCCATTTAATTTCTGTTGTAATTTTTGTAGTTTTAACTTATCCTCCTCAGACAGCGGATGTCTCATTTTTAAATCTATTATTTCATTAACAATATCTTCGTGTTTTTTTTTATTCATATAATCTTCAAAGGTTTCCATATTATAATATAATTAATTTTATCTTAAATTCCAACTACAAGTTACTAAAAAAATGTATAGTCCATGCTATTAATCCATTTAGCTGTAAAACAACTAAGTTCCATTGCTTTTTAACTGTAACTTGAAAAAGTATGCAGCAAAAACCTAACATAAAAAGAATAGGTTCTACAGTCCAATGACCAGCCATTAAAAAACCTGCTCCCATATAACCTACTTTACTACTATTTCTTTCTAATGGAGTAAGTTCCCTATCTCTTACCCACCATCTTAAAAACTGAACCTTAAATGATTTTTTTCCTCTTCTCATTATTTCCAAGGTAACATAGTCATACCAATTTTATTTAATATTATTTCGATTATAGTAAAAAATACTAAACCTACTCCTAATTGCCAGACCCAATATTTCCATCCATCTAATCCTAATGCCCATTTTCTGAGTGAGGACTTCATAGCGTATCTATATAATCTTTCTTTAAATTTTTTCATAATCCTAAATCGTTTCTAATATCTTCTTTAACTACTCTTAAATATTTAGTTCTTTTCTTTTGACTTACGAACGGTACTGACCAAAACTGCTTAGTCTTTAACCATCTGGATAATTTCCATCCAAATACAAAAGTAAATACTCCTAATACTAATCTTAATTTAACTGAATTTAGGTATAAAGTTCTAACTGGTAAAGAAGGAGCTCCGTGAGTAATATAAGTTCTAACTCTCTTATCTTTTAAAAAAGGTTTAGGGTAAGCATACAACTTTGTAATATTAACAAACTTATATGCCCATCCGGGAGTAAATACTTCGTCGAAAAATACTTCCATTCTAGGAGTTAATCTAAACCACCATACAGGAGAAATAAAATAAATGTGAGTACTCCACGAAACCCAATCTTGATATTTTTCTACTAATTCAGTTCTAGGTCTTGAAAAACTATCTCTATATAAATCAATAGTTCTATAATTCTGTTTATGCTTTCGCATTTGTCGGATTATAGTTTTATATATACCATTCCAACAAAATGATTTTTTATCTGGATGACCTATTACGATTAAATGTCTTTTCTTCATTAATCCCAAAACGTACTCTTACCTACGTTTTCTTTTTTCTTATTTGTTTTAGGTTTAAAAAGATTTTTAACATAACTATCAGATTCATCTACATGAGGATTATATTTAGACCAGTCTATATCAGCATCATAATTATTATGCCTGTTATAGTAATTTTGAAGTTCAGGATCTTCCATCATTTCTTTTCTCTGAGTACTATGACCCCAGTATATAGCATATATTAAACCTGATATATAGATACAAAATATAATAAATCCTATAATAAACATTAATAACATATTACCGGTTATCATTTTCTTTTTCTTCTTTGGTTTTTATTAAATTTATTTTGTCTAGCTATAGCTTGAAAAAAATCATTTCTTCTCTGTCTAATACAAATAGCAAAACATAATATAGATGGTACCCAAATACCAACGAATATTCCTTCTAATTGATATCCGCTGAACCATAATCCAACTGAATATAGGAATGATAAGAATGATAATATAATAGGATAATATAGACTTAAATACAACTTTAATTTATTCATAACTTTAATTTAAATTTATCTTCTAACTTTATGAAGGTTACTCCCCCATCCTTGTCTTCGATCCATAGCAGCTATACTTTTAGCTACATTAGGATCTTTTATTACTTCGGTCTCAGCATAAGTAGTTTTTCCGGAAATAACATTCCTTACATACCATCTTCCAGTACTACTACAACTAACACACGTTTTCGTTTCCGGTAAGGCTTTTAATCTAAGAGGGTTTATTTCCTCAGCACATTTAATGCACTTCATGATCGCAACCTTTCTTATGATTAAACCAATTACCACATTTACATTTAACGTAGTAAACCGTTGAAGCTATAACAGGAGATCCAGCTAGAGCAGTCCAAATATTCGGATGCCAATGATCTCCACAAATTCCTAGTACATGCTTAATTACTTCTACCATAATGCAAATTATAATTTTCTTTTAATTTATCTAATTTTTTATCCATAACTTTCTCAGCTTCTAATATATGATCCTGAGCATAACTATAAGCGCAAACTTCATTCTGATGTCTTCTATAAGATATAACATTATCACCTTCCCAATCACCATCTATAGAAATATCAGTATATCCATATCCTTCAGAATCATCAAACTCTGCTTTAGGATAAATAGCTTTAACCCACGTAAGAAACTCTTTAGTAAACGCTCTTTGCTTTTCTCTTCTAGTCATAATTAACAATTAGGAATTAAACTTCTTTCCTGACCAGCATATTTATGCCAATCGGGATAAATTACCCACATACTATCCTTATAAGAAGAAGATTCAAAAATATAGTTAACTAAGTCTTCTATATCAACATCTTCAGGAGAATCACACTCCTTATATTCATTCTTAACTTCATTAACTAATCCTACAAAATCATCCGTAGATAGAGATTTATCTACATAATTAGCTTCTAAGATATCTTTAACTTCATCTTTAAGCCAAACATCGAAATTTATATTATACATAACCTTAATTTTATACCTTAATATAAGAAGAATATCTCAGAATTCCAACTGTTCTTTAACTTTTTTTATATGCTTACAACGCTTATGAGCTATATAACCCCAACAATCACAGTATAGCCATTTACCTTCAGTTACTGTATATTCTTTATCAGAACTAGATGATTTAAACTTCCAAGTTCTAGGTTCTACGAATAATTCCTCAAAAGGTTTTACCATACTTTAGCACATTCTAACAGTTTCCAACAATCGATTGCTTCGTCAGTATGTCCTTCTTCATGATAAAAATCTAAGCAGCTTTGTAGAGCTTCAGCCCATAAATGAGATGATAAAGTTATTTCGTATGCATGATCACCATTACTAAAAGTAACTTCAAATAAAAATGCTACTTTTTTATTCTTATCCATAGCATTTTCAACTCCGCTAACTATACCGTCTGTAACTTCTTTATTTTTAGATGAAAATAACTTCTCAAATTCGTGAGTAGATTCAAAATGTAACTTAATCATATCTTTAAATATAGTAAAAAATTATAAATTCTCCAAGGAATAACCTGAAAAGTTTTTCATATAAGATGTTATTTTTACTCCGTTACCATCCTTTCTAACTGCACCGGTTCTAAACCATTTTCTAACGCTACCTGGTCCTCCTAGGTGAGCTGCTGCTAATAGTCCAGATTCAGTAACAAAAACACCATGAACTATTTTACCATCGTACTTTTCTATATATTTTTTTAATTTTTTCTGATTATATAAAAGTAGCTTATGCATAGCTTCTTCTTGTAGGTCTGGGTTATTTAAGAACTCTTCTTTGCTAACTTTAATTTTTAGAGTCTTTAAAGTCGATTTACCAAATTGATATTTACCCATATAACCGAATCTATTAACTGCTCTATAATTATTAGAAGATTCTCTTTTACCCATAGCTTCTAAAAAAGCATTATGGTTTTTAATATCAAGATTTATATTTACTTTTATCGGTTCAGCTTTTACAAAATAAACTGGCTGGGCTTCAACTACTGATACTTTTGTTTGATAGTAAGGTATAAATAATGGAGTACTTGCAAAGAGTGATATAATACTAATTCCAAATACTAACATAGCTATAGTTGAGATTTTTTTCATAAAATAAAATTAAATTAAACTTAGAAGAGATCAAGAAATTTATTTCCTATCTCCTTTTCGCGTAACTTTTCGTTTCGCTCGTGTTGCTTAACGAGGTCATCAGCAACTTTTCTTTCGTGAGATTTACGTCTTTTAAACGTAGAAAACTTTTTATTCTTATTAGTTTTCATGAATATAAATAGTTATAGCTTTTCTATAAATTCATCACCTGGTTTCTCTTCATCATATAGTCCTAACTCTTTTAAATGATCGATATGATGTTGATCCATTTCCCAGTTAAATTCTTCTTTAGATTTATCTACGTAGTCTTCCATAGCTTCAACTTGCTGTTCAGTAATAGGATCAGCATAATATAAGAAAGCACAATTATAACATAAGAACTGTAAATTATCTAATTTCCAATTTTTTCTGTTTCTATCTTTATGAGTTAAGACTAACGGTACTTTAGTATCGTGTACTCTTCTCTCCATAAAGTCACATTTATCACATTTTTCTTCTAATAAACATTCTTGTAAGATTCTCTGCTTTACTTTTTGAGCATCAAAATGCTCTATAGGAATCCTACCTTCTAATAGATCCATTAAAGGAGGTTCTTTACCTTTATTAGTTAAGAACTTAGGAATACCTTTGCCGGCTTGATTCATATGAGCTTCTAATAAAGTCTTACCATCATCATCTTTATACATTTTAGCATATTTTTTATAATGATTATAAGATACATGAAGATATCTAGCAGCTGCAAAATTAGATCTAGTCATCTTTTGAGCTCTAAGTATATCTTCCTTAGTAAGTATTTTACTTGGTCTAGCCATTTAACATAATTCCGTTATCGTATAAATCTTTTCTTCTAATATTATCTTCAATCTTATTATGTCTGGATAACCATACTCCATCTCTCTTACCATCTTTATAATGCCATTGATCTATTAACATACCGTTAGGATGAAATCTAATATTAGCTCCATGCTTAACTCCATTTTTCCAACTTATAATTTGCTTTAAAGTACCGTCAAAATACCAACCGTAAGAATTACCATCTGCTCTTTCCCCATCTTTAAAGTACATCTCCCATCTTACCTGCCTATTTTTAGATTCATTTATATCTAAAGTTACTGAGATAGGATCATCTTTAAAGTAAACTATAAAAGGACCATCATGAGGTTTATTTTCCTCTATCCAATCTATAGCTGATATAGCTCTATTTTCTCCTATCCAAGACATTAGTAATCTATTCCTTGTATTCCTTCAGGTTCAGCATTAGGATCATAAGTATCGTATTCTGGAAATTTAAGATCCATTTCGTCAGAAGGATTTAAAGAAGCGCTTACTTTCTCATTAACTGATTGAGTAACTACGTTTTCATCCTTTTCGTAATCTTGTATTTCAACTCCTGGATCGAATCTTTTTCCTTTTAACTCAGCTTCTTTTTTAGCAATACCTAAAGCTTTCTTTCTATCCATAATAATAATATCATTCCATGTATGATCTCCTTTACCTTCTACAGTAGTAATACCTACTACTCTATCAGTAGTTGAACAATTAACACAAACGTGAAATCCTAAAGCTTTTCTTTGAGGATGTAAAGTATATTGCCCACAAGCTGGGCATTGTAGCATTTTTACATTGTTTTGCATATATATAACCGTTTTAAATTAATCAATCTTAAATATAAGAAAAATTATTCAGAAAAACAACTATTTACCCCATTTTCTGAAGTACTTCCCATACATCTTTTGGTGTCTTTAAATTAACTACTCTTTCTTCTTTTTCGTTAATTTTTAATTTTATAGTTCCATCCCAATCAGGATTAGGAGCTAGTTCGTATAAATAGGTATGTAATAATTCTAATTGTTTTTTATTAAAGGTAAGATTAAGTAAACTTTCAATAACGTGGAAAAACATATCTTCATAACCAGTAACATCTAAACCTATATCTAAGAGTTTTTCTCTTCTTACTTCTATTCTTTGCATATTTTGTAAGAAATCAAAGAATAATTTTTGGTTAACAGAAGTGCGATCAAGTTGCTTTTGTTTAATTCTAAAAGGAACTTTATGTAACGAAAAAAATGTTTGCTTTAATGAAGCTGTAAATTTATTCATCTCCTGGTATATCTTGTACTGGTTCGTCTAAATCTGGGTTTTGATCTGCTAATGCTTTTCTAATAATTCTATCGAAATACTCTATATAAATAAAGAATCCTATAATAGTTTTATCTTTTAAATTTCTATCTCTTTCTACTCTTAAATCATAATCTGATAGACCTTGTTCTAGTCTTTCTTCTAATTCAATAGCAATATCGTTTTGTTCAGTAGCTGAAATAGAACCAAATTCGGTAGGAATGAACTGTACTTTAACACCTTTCTTTTGAGGATCTTCATTAGTATCAACTTTTAATATAAATTGATGACCAGCAAAGTTAATTTTAGCTGCTTCAGTAATCTGTTTTACTAAGTTTTCTAGTTTCATATTAATAAATAGTTAGCCAAAAAGCATTTTGTTATCATTATTAGGATGTTCATTAATAGTTGCTATAATTTTATGATTTATTATAGCTCTATTTCTACTCCATTGATTAATTGACCACTCTATTCTATCAGTAATTAATTCAACTTCTTCTACTTCTCCTGTTTGATAAGTAAATTCTACTAAATACTTTCTTGTCATTTTAACTTAATTAAATTATCTGTATATTCTTTTATTCTTACTATATTAATAAATAGATTACCTAAATTAAACTCTCCTACTGCTCCACTATCTTTTATTATTTGAGACATTCTCGATAAATTAATAAAATCTTCGTTAGTAAAAGTATTACAATCAATATTAACTGTAATATCGCTATTTCGATTATAATTAAATTTAGGTTCTAATTTTATAATAGTATTCTTTTGTTCTCTTTCAATATACTTTTTTAATTCATCTGTTGGGATATCAGTATCCATATTATCGCACCAAGGTTCTAACATATGTAATTTATCAATAGTAGTATTAGTAAGATTAAACCTAATATTATACTTTGGAGGAATAATAGGTTTCATATAAGCATCATGTAAACAGAAATGACCCCACTTTCGAATAAAATTACGAGTAGATCTCATATTCTGTTCTAACCATTCAGGGCTATCTTCATGTATATTTTTAGCTGCATCTAATACATTTCTTCTACTACCTCTACAAGTCATATGATAAACGAAACCTGACCATGTCTGTTTAAACTTAACTCCATTTAGCTGAAATCTATTAAAGATATCGGTATCTTCTTTTGATTGAGGAGCATATAATGGATCATGTCCTCCTATTTCTTGAAAGTCCTTTCTATAAAATGCCCAAGGAGCAAATATACCTTCAGTTACTTTATCTTTATCAGCATTCTTAAAAACATAATCAAGTACTGCTTGCTCTCTAAATCTTTCAGGTTCTTCTCCGCAAGCTAATAAAACTTTTTCAGGACCGTCTGGATGTAAAGGAGGTTCTATTCTAGTTAATGAAACTATTACTTTAGGTTCTATTAATTCTTCTATACTATCTAAAGCTCCGGGACATAAATACATATCAGCATGATAGATCATAGCAATATCAAACGTAGCTACTTCATTAATTAACCTATCATATAGTATAGTATGACCTAATCTTTTAGGTCCTTCATTTCTAATAAACTTAAATAGTTTATCTTCTTTAGCTACTTTTTTACACCATTCTAACGTACCGTCAGATGAGGCATCATCTGCTACACATATCTGTACTTCATGATCTCCTTGATTCTTTCTTATAGAATCATAAGACCATTTAAGGTATTTCAAATTGTTTCTTGAAGGTTGAATTAAACTTATCTTCATGATAATATTCTTTATAATTTTCTTTTGCTTGATACGTACACTCTTTATAAAAATACGAATTATTTTTCAATTCTCCAAGTAAATACTTAGCTTTTTCAATATCTCCTATTTCTATACTTAACTCAGGGTGGCATTTTTCCTGAGTATCTAATCCTTTATAACCAATACAGGGTATACCTAAAAAAGCACAATTAAGAGCAAAGGTACCTGCTGCATGTGTTCTCATTAAATGAATACCGTACTTTCTATTATTTAATGCCTTAATCCAATCAACCCAACTCATATAAGGAAGTTGATTAATCCCTAATTGTTCTTCTCCTTGTTGTCTTCTTCCCATTTGAGGAGAGTAAATAGGTTCATCTATGCTTTTAGCAACTACATATGAATCAAATCCTCCATACCAACTAACGAAGTTACCACCTATCATTATTCCATCTCTTTTTACTTTAGGTAAATCTTCTACTGAATCTGTAACCATTAATGAAGGAAGTATTCTAATATCTTTATGATCAGTAATACCTTTATAGTATATAATATCTAATTTATTATGAACGTATAAAATATCAGCATTTTTTAAACTATTATAGTACCATATCTGATCTGCTAATTCGTAATCTTGAAAGCACCAGTGAGGTCCTTCTTGCATTATAGCAATTTTCTTACAGAACTTTCTAGCTCTTTCAAAAAATTTACTTTCTCTCCATAAACGTAAATTCTGCTTAGGTAATATTACTATAGCTAAATCATACATAACACCTTGAGGTTCAGTATCGAATGGAAATAGATCAGCTTCTAATGCACACGGCCATGCCCATTCCGTTCTCATCATATCATATTCTCTTCCTACTCGGGCAATTTGCCCTCTATTACCCATTTCACTTATATAAGCTATTTTCATATATTTTTTATATAATCCATTATTTTATGCTTAGGTTTATATCCTAAACGTTCTTTAGTAAAACTAATATCAGCTAATCCATTAGGTCTATCTCCAGGTCTAGGATCAATAAACTCATGAGGATGATCAAATGCTTCAGCTATTTCTAAAATACTAAACTCTTCCCCAGTACCTAATTGATATTCTTCATTATTAATATTTTCTCCTGCTAAAACTAAACCTTGTATTATATCTTCTACATGAGTAAAATCTCTTTTTTGAGTTCCATCTCCTGTAACAGTTAAATTCTTTCCTGCTTTCTTTTGATCCCTAAATATATTAATAACTGTTTGCCATTCATTACCCCAAGTTTCAGTTCTAGGACCATAAACATTATAAAAATAGCATATATTAAATTTTAAATCATACCAATCACCATAGCATTGAAATAATTTAGCTACTGTAGATTTATATAAAGCATAAGGAGATCCTAATTCTCCTGGGTATGATAGCTTAGTAGAAGAACCTGCATATACTACAGGTATATTTTCATGCCTGCAAGATTCTAATACCCTCATACTTCCATCTAAGTTATATCTAAAAGCTAATTCAGGTATATCAAACGAAGGAACAACTTTAGAGTACTCTCCTAAATGGTATACTAAATCAAATCCTTTTATACTCCCAGGACCTGTACCATAACTCATCTCTCTAGTATCTCTATTAATATATGTAGCACCTTCAATATGATTAGATTCTAAACCAGCAGAGTAATTATCCCAGCTAGTTACTTTATGTCCTAATTCTAATAATTTTTCTATAAGGTTAGTACCTACTGCACCTGCACCTCCTGTTACTAATATTTTCATTATTTGTTTGCTATTGTAGTTAATATAAATACAGCAGTACTAAATACT
>CEQK01019696.1_pt1 | contig 35648 bp, 35 predicted proteins | sample 531051 | NCBI WGS metagenome assembly CEQK01 (sample SAMEA2621229, study PRJEB7988) | marine metagenome | biome: marine biome (ENVO:00000447); feature: deep chlorophyll maximum layer (ENVO:xxxxxxxx); material: "saline water (ENVO:00002010), including plankton (ENVO:xxxxxxxx)" | depth 150 m
AGCTCGATGCCAAGCTCGGCACTGTCGTTGCGGACGATCCCGAGGACTACTGATCAGACTGGCTTGTCCTTGCCGATGCCGAGTGATTTGGCTTCGTCCCACAGGCCATCCATCTCCTCGAGGTCGGATTGTTCAGGCGTCTTGCCGGTTTCGGCGAGGCGCCTTTCCACATGGGCGAAGCGGTTGCGGAACTTGGTATTCGTCCCGCGCAGCGCGTTTTCAGGGTCCGTATTCAAGTGCCGGCCGAGATTGGCGAGCGCGAAGATGACATCGCCCAGCTCGCCGGCAGCTTCTGCCTGATTTGCTGCCGCGATTGCTTCGCGCAATTCGCCGATCTCTTCCTCAATCTTGTCCAGGACGGGACCCACGGCGCCCCAGTCGAAACCGACGCGACCGGCTGCTTCCTGTAGCTTCAGGGCCTCGGTGAGGCCGGGCAGGGCACGCGGCACGCCGTCGAGCAGGCCCTTGGGTTCATCGGCATCGAGCCCGCGTTCCTTGCGTCGCGCCGCACGGGCAGCCTTCTCCTCGGCCTTGATCTCTGCCCACTGTTTCTTGACGGCATCGGGATTATCGGCGTCGGATACCGCGAAGACATGAGGGTGACGGCGGATCATCTTGGCGGTGACCGCCTCGACCACGTCGCCAAAGGCAAAATGCCCGGCTTCCTCCGCCATACGGGCGTGAAACACCACCTGCAGCAATAGATCGCCCAACTCGTCGCACAGGTCGTCGAAATCCTTCCGCTCGATGGCGTCGGCCACCTCGTAGGCTTCCTCGATCGTGTAGGGCTTGATCGACTCGAAATCCTGCACGATGTCCCACGGGCATCCGGTTTGCGGATCGCGGAGTGCTGCCATGATTTCGAGAAGCCGGGAGATTTCCTTGGACGGGATCATGCGGTTATCCTACACATCTGGAGGCGCGGGCCGCGCCCTTGTTTGCCGCTTTCCACAGCGACAATGCGAATACAAGGGGTGGGAGCGTTTTCGTGGCGATGTCACAAAAGCTTCTGCGTCTGGGCTTTAATTTCGCGGCACGATCGACGACACTCCGGCCTTGATGCGAAGACAGGATTCCTCGTGAGATACGGACTTTATTACGCGCCGCACCCCGACAGTGCGTTTGCCCGTCTTGCCAATGCCTGGCTCGGACGGGATGCGGTTACGGACACCGCCATCGCACAGCCTGCAGTTCCAGGCTTTTCCTGCGACGAATTTACGGAAGTGACTGCCGAAGCGCGACGTTACGGGTTTCACGGCACGATCAAGGCGCCGTTCCGGCTGGCGGACAATGCGAGCGAAACCAATCTTCTGGCGGAAGCCGAAAGTTTCGCCGCATCGCGCGCCCCCGTGCCGGTGGGAGAGATGGAAGCCGCCACGCTGCACGGTTTCGTGGCGCTTGTGCCTTCGGGTGACGCCGATGCGCTCGGGTCATTTGCGGATGAGGTCGTGCGCCATTTCGACCGGTTTCGCGCTCCGCTGACGCCGGAGGAGCGTGCCCGCCGCGTCCCGTCAACGCTCAGCGAGCGCCAGCGGAAGAACCTCGATCAATGGGGCTATCCCTATATTTTCGATGATTTCGGGTTTCATCTGACACTGTCGAAACGGCTCGATGCGGAGCGTGCTGAAACGCTTCGTGCATTTGCGAACGAGTATTTTGCCAGGCAGCTATCCGAGCCGCTTCATATGGACGCGTTGACGCTTTTCGTCGAAAAAGAGCCTGGTTCTCCATTAACGCAGCTCGCACGTTTTCCTCTTGCCGTGCCGCATTCCTGAAAGCCCGTATTCCTGAAGGTTTTTCCCGCATGACCAAAGAACATGTCTTCTCCAATGCCCGCATCGTGCTTGAGGACAGGATTGTGGACGGCAGCCTGTTTGTCCGTGACGGCAAGATCGCCGCAATTGATGAGGGTGGATCTGCGGTCGGCGAGGATGCCGAAGGGGATTACATCATTCCGGGCCTGGTCGAGCTTCACACCGACCATCTCGAAACGCACTATTCGCCGCGGCCGGGCCTGCGGTGGAATGCAATCTCAGCCATCCAGTCCCATGACGCGCAGATCGTTACATCGGGGATTACCACGGTGTTCGATTGTCTGCGGCTCGGGTCCGATGAGGATGGCGGTTTTGCGAAGGGCGAAATGCGGGCGATTGCCGATGCATTCGAGACCGCGCGCAAGGAGGACCGTCTGCGCGCCGATCACCGTATCCATTTGCGGTGTGAAGTCTCGGCCGCCGATGTGATGGATCATTTCGAGGATTTCCGCACCGATGAGCAGGTTGGCCTGGCCTCCCTGATGGATCACGCACCGGGGCAAAGGCAGTTCCAGACGATGGATCAGTACATCCTCTACTACAAGGAAAACCGCGGGTTGTCGGACGAGGAATTCGACCGCTTCATCAACAGACGTGTGGCGGCGTCGGAGAAGTATTCCGCCGACCACCGCCGGCAGATCGCGGAAGTATGTGTCGCGCGCGGTATCACGATTGCGAGCCATGACGACGCGACGCTCGATCATGTCAACGAAGCCAAGAGCTTCGGCGTACGGCTGGCGGAATTCCCGACATCCGTCGAGGCTGCGGATGCCTCGCATGCGGGCGGCATGTCGGTTCTCATGGGCGCACCCAATGTGGTGCGCGGCAAATCCCATTCCGGCAATATCGCGGCCAAATCTCTCGCCGAGCGCGGCGTGCTCGATGTCTTGTCTTCGGACTACGTACCCTTCAGCCTGATCCAGGCACCCTTCATTCTGGCAGAGGATGAGGGCGTGATGAGCTTACCGGACGCAATCCGGCTCGTGACCGCAACGCCGGCTCGCACGGTCGGCCTCGATGATCGCGGGCGGATCGCAGAGGGGCTGAAGGCCGATCTTGTTCGTGTGCGGCGCAAATCCGGCGTGCCCGTGGTTCGCTCCGTCTGGCGGTCCGGTGAACGGGTCGCCTGATGGCCGGAGTGAATGACAACGAGCCTGATGGGGACGGACACCATGGGTGTCTGATCGTCATTCTGGGCCCGAGCGGAGCCGGCAAGGATTCCATCCTGTCGCTGGCGCGCGATCATCTCGAAGGCCGCAAGGATGTCTTGTTTGTGCGCCGTTCAATCACCCGGCCCGCGCACGACGATTCCGAGGATTTCGAGCCTCTCAACGACGTCGAGTTCGATGCGGGGCTCAAGCTCGGTCGCTTCTGCTTTCACTGGCAGGCCAACGGACTGCGCTATGCCTTGCCGATCACCATGGCTGACCATCTGGCTGAAGGCGGCGTGGCCGTCGTCAACGGGTCGCGCGCCGCCTACCGGCATATGCGCGAGGTCTTTGCCGAAACCCGGGCCGTTCTGGTTCGCGTGGAGCCTTCCGTACTCAGGGAGCGGCTCAAGAGGCGGGGGCGTGAGGACGCGGACGAAATCGAGGCGCGGATCGAGCGTGCAGCGACGTATCTGGATGCCATCAAGCCTGATGCGGTGATAGACAATTCAGGCTTGCTTGACGATGCGGCAGCCCAGTTCGTCGATTATGTGATGGCGGAGAGCCAGGCGCGCCGCTAAATCGCGCCGTCGGTCTCGATGCGGATGGTGGTGCCGCAATGCTTGCAATGCACGGCATCGGCGTCATGCAGGCGCAGCCCGCAGGAGGGGCATTCATGGCGCACCTTGGTGGGCCTGAAGAGAACCTGCGCCAGTCTGAGAAACAACGTTACCCCAAATATCATAACGCCGACGGACAGGAGCCGGCCGCTGGTGCCGGTCAGTGTGATGTCGCCGAAACCGGTCGTGGTCAGCGTGGTCACCGTGAAATAGAGCGCATCCGCATAGTTCTGAATTTCCGGATTGTGCCGGTATTGCAGCGAGTAGATGAGCCCGGTGGTCACGAAGAGAAACACCAGCAGGTTGATCGCTGCGAGGATGATTTCTTCGCGCTGCCGGAAGTAGGCAAAATCCCTCCTCAATCGCACGAGCAGTTGGTAGGTGTGCAGCAGGCGAAGGGTTCTGAGGACGCGAAGGAAGCCAAGTCCCTCGCCGGCGATAGGGGCCAGAAACGAAACCAGGGCAGCGATGTCCGCCCAGGTCGCGGGGCGAAGCAGGAAGTGGCCGGTGCGCTCGAGCGACAGGCGCATCAAGAAGTCGGCGAGAATGATGAGGCCAAATATGAAGTCGATGATCTCGAGTGTCAGCGAGCGCTCGAAGAATGATGTCACGACGACGAAGATTATCGTGACTATGTCGAAAGCGAGCAGCGCATAGCGGTATTGATGCGCCCTCGTTGACTGCCCCTCGTAGAGCCAGCGAATTTTCGCGTGCAGGCCTTCCGGCATTATCGATGTCTACCCCACCAGTTTCAGTGTCTTCCTATCATCGTGTCCTGATGTTTCGCAAACAAGGTCTGACCTTGGTCAGAGTATTTGTGCGTTAAGCTTTGTCTGCCAGGCGGCGAGCTTTTCCTTAAGCGCATTTTCGCGGGCCAGCGGCGAGAGATCATCGTCGAGCGTCTCGAGAACCTCATATTCAAAAGCGGTCTCCCCTTCGTTTTTCCATGCGGTCTGCAGGGCGGGGATGTGATGCGTTCCCATTTTCAACGTGAACCAGTGGCGGTTCTGCGCCTTTTCGAGATCCTTTGATGTGCCGATCCAGGCGGCGTTCAACCCCGGGCAGCGAATGGCGTAGATGCCGGCTTTTCGTGGGGTCTGTTTGTAACTGTCTCTGAGCGCGCGTTGTGCGTTAGGGGGCATGTCGGTTCTCCTTTCGGCGCTCTATATTATTATCCGGGTTTAATTGACAAGGGTATTTTTATCCGGATATTTATTGCTGGAACCGGAGATGCAGATGTGACTGACCTATTGTCCCGCCCCAGCGCCGCCTTTTCAGGCCAGGATTTGATTGCCGAGGGGCCGCTCGTCGATGTGGCGCTGACGGTGCGCGCATTGCCGCTCGACGGCATGGCGCCGGTGCTTGTCTTCGACCGGACGACCGGCGGCGTGATCGATCTCGATCTGCGCGGCAGCACGGCTGATGTGATCAGACGCCTGACCGAACGTTCGCAGGCGGAAAGCGCGGCTTCGAAGTCATCTGCGGAGGCGGCAAAGCCCTCAAAAGGAAGGGGACGCCCAAAGCTCGGAGTGGTGGCGCGTGAGGTCACGCTGTTGCCTCGTCATTGGGAATGGCTGGGCGAGCAGCCCGGTGGCGCGTCGCAGGCGCTGAGGCGTCTTGTCGAACAGGCGCGCAAGGCAGGCGATGGCGCGGACAAGGACCGGTCTCGCCAAGGTGTGGCCTATCGCTTCATGCAGGCGATGGCGGGAGACCTTTCGGGGTTCGAGGAGGCAAGTCGGGCGCTGTTCGCCGGCGATATGGCGCGCTTCGAACGGTCTGTTTCGGGTTGGCCTGAGGATGTCCGCACTTTCGCCTTGCGCCTTGCCAGAGGCGAGGAGGACGACAGCTGAAACGGAAAGAGGCCGGTCGCGGGGACCGGCCTCTCTTCACAACTCAGCAGCGACTCAGGCTGCGGGCAAAACCTTCTGGCGCTGTTCGCCGAGCTTTTCGATGCCCAGACGCATGACTTCGCCGCCCTTGAGGAAGACCTGCGGCTTCTGGCCCATGCCGACGCCGGGAGGCGTACCGGTGGAAATCACGTCGCCGGGCTGCAGGCTCATGAAGCGGCTGAGATAGGAGACGAGGAACGGGACCTTGTACACCATGGTGGCGCTGGATCCGTCCTGGTAGCGCTTGCCATCGACATCGAGCCACATGGCGAGATTGTTGAAGTCGCCCACTTCGTCGGGCGTCACGAGCCATGGGCCGGTGGGGCCGAAGGTATCGCAGCCCTTGCCCTTGTCCCATGTACCGGAGCGCTCGATCTGGAATTCGCGCTCGGAGACATCGTTGATGACGCAGAAGCCGGCGACGTGGCTCATGGCATCGGCTTCCTCGATATAGGCGCCGCCGGTGCCGATAACGACGCCGAGTTCGACTTCCCAATCGGTCTTCTTCGAGCCGCGCGGAATCTGGACGTCATCATTCGGGCCGACAACCGCCGAGGTCCACTTGTTGAAGATTACAGGCTCCGGCGGCACTTCGGCGCCGGATTCCGCAGCATGATCGGCATAGTTGAGGCCGATGCAGATGAACTTCCCGATATTGCCGACGCAGGCGCCCAGGCGCAGATCATCCTGCGGTGTGCCGTCGACGAGGGGCAGGGTGCTTGCGTCGAGAGCCGCGATCTTGGCGAGCGATTCAGGCGACAGGGCCGATCCCGCGATGTCATCGACGATGCCGGCGAGGCTGCGTACTCGGCCATCCTTGTCGAGAAGGCCTGGCTGTTCCTGACCCACGGGTCCGTAACGGAGAAGTTTCATGGAGTATCCTGTCCTCTTGAAAATAGCTGAGCGGCCCCGAAAGGCGCCCGGGACCGCTCGTAGCCTATTTGCCGATCAATCGTAAAGAACGGCGGCGATCTTCGGATCGTCGATATTGGACTTGTCGTACCAGTAGAAGCCCGTGTCGATTATCTTCGGAAGTTCCTCGCCCTTGATCGCGGCGACGGCGGCCTTGACGGTCTCGTAGCCGATGCCGACCGGATTCTGGGTGATCGCGCCGGCCATGGTGCCGTCCATGATCGCTTCCTTCTGGGCGGTGCCGGAGTCGTAGCCGATCACGACGAGATCCTTGGTGCCGGTTTCGCGTACGGCGTTCACCACGCCGATCGCCGAACCTTCGTTTGTACCGAAGATACCCTTGAGATCGGGGTTGGCGGTGATGATCGCCTTTGCCACTTCGGTCGACTTCAGCTGGTCGCCATCGCCATACTGGACGGAGACCACTTCGATATCGGGATATTTATCCTTCATCTGGTTCAGGAAGCCGTCGCGGCGGTCGATACCGGTCCGGCTGGTCTGGTCGTGGGCAACCACAGCAACCTTGCCGCTGCCGCCGATCATCTCGGCCATCTTGTCGGCGGCGAGGCCGGCTGCGGCGAGGTTGTCGGTGGTCGCGGTGGTCACCGGAATATCGCTGTCGACGCCGGAGTCGAAGGCAACGACCGGAATGCCGGCTTCCTGGGCCTGCCGCAGAAGCGGAATGGCGGCCTGGCTGTCGAGCGCCGCGAAACCGATGGCATTGGGCTTGTTGGCGAGAGCCGCCGCCAGCATGTCGATCTGCTTGTCCACCATGGTTTCATTGTCCGGCCCCTCGAAGGTGACCTTGACGTTGAACTCCTCGGCAGCCTGATCGGCGCCGGCTTTCACGGCCTGCCAGAACTGGTGCTGAAAACCCTTGGAGATTAGCGGAATGAACATTTCTTCGGCCTGTGCCGCGGGCGAGGCCGCGAGCAGGCCCAGGGCGCTGATGGCGCCTATGAGCGTACGACGTGACAACATGGTGTTTCCTCCTCGGTTGTTGTTCAAGTCTGTTTGGAACCCGGATCGCGCGCTGCGCTGGCCGGGCATGGAAAGATCCGTCCTCCGTTCTCAGACCTTCCTTCTGCGGAGCATGTCCGCATAGACGGCAAGAATGATGATCACGCCGGTGACCACAGTCTGCCATTCCTGGGCGACCGACAGCACGCGCAGGCCGTTCGTGAGAACCGCCATAATGAGAGCGCCGATAAGAGTGCCGAGAATTGTGCCGCGGCCGCCGGAGAGCGAGGTCCCGCCGATGACGACCGCCGCGATCGCTTCGAGTTCGTAGCCGAGGCCGAGAGCCGGCTGGGCCGAATTGAGACGCGATGCGATCAGCAGGCCGCCGATGCCGACAATGCCGCCGGCAAGCGCATAGACCGCCATTTTCCAGCGGTCTGTGTTCACGCCCGACAGACGGACCGCTTCCTCGTTGGAGCCAAGCGCAAAGGTATAGCGCCCAAGCACCGTATTGGAGAGCACGTAAGAGGCCGCAATCGCCACGATAAACAGGATAAGCACCCCGTTGGGGATCGGCACCGCCGGGATGATCTCTCCGATCAGCGAGCCGCGCGAGATAAGGTCGAAACCGGGCGTGTCGTTGAAATAGATCGGCCGGGTTCCGGAGATAACGAGCGAGAGCCCCTTGAGGATCAGCATCATGCCGAGTGTCGCGATAAAGGGCGGGATCTTCATCTTGGCGATAAAGGTGCCGGAACAGAGCCCGCAAAAGGCGCCCGTTGCGATCGCAGTGACCACGCCGAGCGGGAGCGGCATACCGAGATAGGTCAGCACCACGCCGGTCATCACGGCCGTGAAGGTCATCATGGTGCCGACAGAAAGATCGATGCCGCCGGTGATGATGACCAGAGTTGCGGCAACCGCTAGAACGCCGTTGACCGATGTCGCCTGCAGGATGGCGATCATGTTGGAGGTCTGCATGAAATTGGGCGAGGCGACCGAAAAGACGATCAGGAGTACGATCAAGCTGGCAAAGGCCAGTAGCCGTTGCTGCGCGCCGCCGCCGAAGAGCTTTTTCCGTTCGCCCGTCTGCGTTGCGTCCATCGTCTGGGTCATGCCACCTCTCCCACCGGCGCCATCGCGGCTTCACGCCGGGTCGCCAGTTCCATGATCTGTTCCTGTGTCGTTTCCGCGCCGCCGGGAAGAATGCCGGTCAGTCGTCCCTCGCACATCACCGCGATGCGATGGGAGAGGCGCATGATCTCCGGCAATTCCGACGAGATCACGATGATCGCACGCCCCTGGGCGGCAAGTTCTTCGAGCAGCTTGTAGATTTCCGATTTCGCGCCAACGTCGATGCCGCGTGTGGGTTCGTCAAAGAAGAGGATGTCGCAATCGCGCAGAAGCCATTTGGCGACGACAACCTTTTGCTGATTGCCACCCGAGAGAAGCCGGACTTCCTGTGTGTCGGACGGCGTCCGGATGCCGAGCTGATCGATATAATTCTGTGCGGTCTCTCGCATGCCGCGCTCGTCGAGCACGCCTGCTTTCGAGGTGAAGCGATCGAGGCTCGCAAGCGCGATATTGGCGCGCACGTTCATGCCAGTCGCGAGCCCGAAGCGTTTGCGATCCTCGGAGAGATAGCCGATGCCGGCGCGCACTGCGTCGCTCGGCGACTGAATGGCGACTGCCTGACCGTGAACGAGGATATCGCCTTCGTCGCGGGGGTCGGCGCCGAAGACGGCGCGCGCCACTTCCGTCCGTCCAGCGCCCATCAGGCCGGCAAAGCCGAGGATTTCACCTTTGCGGACCGTGAAGGAAACGTCGCGGATTTCTCGCCCGCGATTGAGGTTGCGGACTTCGAGCGCGACTTCGTTGCTATTGGTATCGGGAACGTCGAGCGGCTTCTCCGAAACCTCGCGACCGACCATCATCGAGATGATGCGGGAGAGGGGCGTGCTCTCGGCGTCTACGGTATCCACATACTCACCGTCGCGCATCACGGTCACCCGGTCGGCAATGCGTTTGATCTCGTCCATCTTGTGACTGATGTAGATGATCCCGACGCCTTCAGACTTGAGCTTGCGGATGATGACGAAGAGCTCAGCGATCTCGGCATCGTTCAGGGCGGCGGTCGGCTCGTCCATGATGAGAACGCGCGACTTGTAAGACAGCGCCTTGGCGATCTCGACCATCTGCTGCTTGGCGATTGTCAGCGTGTCGACCTGGGCTTTCGGGTCGAGCTTGAGGTTCATGGAGCTGAAGATGTCTGCCGTCTGGCGGTTGAGCGCGGGTTCGTCGAGGCGACCGAAGGATTTGCGCGGCTCGCGACCGATAAAGACGTTCTGGGCGGCGGTGAGGTCGTTCATCAGGGAGAGTTCCTGATGGATGATGCCGATCCCGAGATCGGTTGCGGCGCGGGGACTGTCGGGATCGACGGGCTTGCCTTCGAAGAATATCTCGCCGTCGTCGCGCTGATAATTGCCTGAAAGGATCTTCATCAGGGTCGACTTGCCGGCGCCATTCTCACCCATCAGGGCGTGAACCTCACCGGGCTTCAGATCGAAGCGCACGTTCTTGAGGGCATGAACCCCCGGAAACCGCTTCTCGATCCCCCGCATTTCAACCAGTAAACTCATCCACTCCGGCCCTCCCAAGCCGAGTTTCCGTTTCTCCTCCGGGCGCTACATCACGGCGCCGATTTGCCAGGGCACGAATTCCACCCCGCCAAATCCAAGTTCCTCGCTCTTGGTCTTCTCGCCGGACGCAACCCGGATCATCAGCTCGAACAGTTCGCGGCCCTTGTCCTCGATGGGTACACCTTCGGTGACGATGTCGCCGCAGTTGAGATCCATGTCATCGGACATCCGGGCATACATTTCCGAATTGGTGGCGATCTTGATGCCAGGTGTCGGCTTCCAGCCCGAAACAGAGCCGCGGCCGGTGGTGAAGACGATCAGGTTCGCGCCGGACGCCACCTGGCCTGTTACCGAGCAGGGATCGAAGCCGGGACTGTCCATGAAAACGAAGCCGCGCGTATCGACCTTCTCGCCGAACAGATAGACGCCATTCAGTGGCGCGGTGCCGCTCTTGGCGGTCGCGCCGAGCGATTTCTCCAGAATGGTCGTCAGCCCGCCGCGCTTGTTTCCGGGGCTGGGATTGTTGTCCATCTCGCCGCCGTTGCGTTCGGTGTAGTCCTCCCACCAACGAATGCGTTCGATCAGCTTCTCGCCGATCTCCACCGTAGCAGCGCGGCGCGTAAGCAAATGCTCGGCGCCGTAGATTTCAGAGGTTTCAGAGAGGATTGTGGTGCCGCCATGGCGCACCAGGAGATCCGAGGCATGGCCCAGCGCCGGGTTGGCGGTGATGCCCGAATAGCCGTCCGATCCGCCACACTGCATTCCGACAACGATCTCGGAAATCGGAGCTTCCTCGCGTTTTGCCCGATTGGCGATCTCGGCAACGCCGCGCAGCTCCGAAAGGCCCTTCTCGATGGTCTTGCGGGTGCCCCCGACATGCTGGATCGTCATGTAGCGCAGCGCACCATCGGCGCGGATCGGGCGGCCGCCCACGAGGTCGGAAAGCTGCATGACCTCGCAGCCGAGACCGACGAGCAGAATGCCGCCGAAATTCGGGTGCTGGGCATAGCCCGACAGTGTGCGAAAGAGGGTGGCATAGCCTTCGTTCGAGCCCGACATGCCGCAACCGGTGCCGTGGGTGATCGGAACGATGCCGTCGATGTTCGGAAACTCATCGAGCAGGCCGGATTTTTCCGCCGCTTCGGCGATGAACTTGGCCACCGAGCCGGAGCAGTTCACCGAGGTGAGGATGCCCAGATAGTTGCGCGTGCCGTAGCGGCCGTCGGCGCGCCTGTAGCCCATGAAAGTTCGGTTCTCGTCAATCGGAGCGAGTTCGGCGTTCTGGCTGGCAAAGCCGTAGTCGCGGCTGTGCTCGCTCATGCCGAGATTGTGAACATGAACATGCTCGCCGGTCGAGATCGCGGCTTTGGCCTGGCCGATGATCTGACCGTAGCGGATGATGTTTTCGCCTTCGGCGACGTCGCGGGTGGCGATCTTGTGACCGCGGGAAATCATCTGGGGGAGGGGAACGGGCACACCTTCGACGATCGATCCGGCAGCCAGATCGGCAAGCGCGATCACGACATTATCGTCGCCATGCAAACGGATGGTGTCGCCAGATGCCTTCACTTGGTTTACTCCCGCTAGCGGATCTCCTTGGCCCGCGATTTCCATCAGGAGTAGATTGACTTGATAACACTGTCAACTAACATGTTAGCATGAAAGATGTCGCTGAAATGAACGATGATGTCGGGGCTGAACCGCAGCTCGCCGAGATTGGCGAGATGTCGGGATCGCTCGCCCAGAGGGTCTACCAATCGCTTCGCGACGCGATCCTGACGCTGGAATACATGCCAGGCTCCGTGATCAGGAAATCTTATATTTGCCAACAGCTTGGTGTTTCGCGTCAGCCCGTTTCCGAAGCCATAGCGCGGCTCTCATCGGAGGGGTTGGTCGATGTCATTCCGCAGTCTGCGACACGCGTCTCGCGCTTCTCGGTAGGGGATTTGAGAGAGTCCTCTTTTTTACGAGAGGCCGTCGAGCTTGCCGCTGTGGAAAGTGTTGCCGCGAACCGGACCGAGGAGCAGTTGGCGCAACTCGTCCGCATGGTCCGCTTGCAGGAGTTGCTGCTGGAAGACGGCGATCATGCCGGGTTCTACCAAGCGGACGAGGACCTGCACGCCCTGCTGATGGAACTGACCGGATTTCCAGGCGTCGTCGCGACGGCGGCGTCTGTCTCCATCCCGCTCAAGCGCGCCCGCCTCGCCATCCTGCCGGAACCGGGACGCCCTGCCGAGGTCATTGCGGAACATCGGGCGATCATCGATGCGATCCGGGAACAGGATGTCACCGCTGCCCGGGAAGCCATGCGTCATCACCTCGGCCAGCTCATGTCGCGGATAGAGCCGCTCGAGCGGGAGCGGCCGGAACTGTTTCACCAGATCAGGGAGCGTCCGTGAAAGCTTCGGATACCATTCTTCTCAACAACCGGACAAAAAAGCCGGTCCCGCTTACACGCATGGGCTTTGGCGGCGCTCCGCTCGGCAATCTCTATCGCAAGATATCCGAGGAGGATGCGCAGGCAGCCCTCCAGGCGGCCTATGATTCCGGCATCCGCCATTTCGATACCGCGCCGCAATACGGGCTCGGCCGATCGGAAGGGCGGTTCGGCGAGGCGATCAAGCGTTTCGGGCGCGAGAACATTCAACTGGCGACGAAGATCGGCAGACTGCTTTTCGATTGCGAACCGGATGAGGTGACGCCAGAGGCCTTCGTCGATGTGCCACAGAAACGCATCGTCTTCGACTACACCTATGACGGCGTCATGCGCAGCTACGAGGCAAGCAAGGAACGGCTAGATGTCGACAATGTCGATATTCTTCACGTCCATGACGTCTGCGTCTTTTCGCAGGGCTCACAGGAACAGAGCGACGCCAAGGTGCGCGAACTCTTTGATGGCGGCGGCTACAAGGCGCTCGTCGAGTTGCGTGATTCCGGCGAGATCTCGGCGATCGGCGCCGGCGTGAACGAGTGGCAGGTCTGTGAGAAACTTCTGGGTCTCGGCGATTTCGACTGCTTCCTGCTTGCCGGTCGCTACACGCTGCTCGAGCAGGAGGCGCTCGAGACTTTCCTGCCGCTTTGCGTGAAGCGCGACGTCGGCATCATTCTCGGCGGACCCTACAATTCAGGCATTCTCGCTACCGGGCCGGTGGAGGGCGCACGCTACAACTATGCGCCGGCACCCGCAGAGATCCTGGACAAGGTGCGAAAGATGGAGGCCGTCTGCGCGTCCCACGACACGCCGCTGATCGCGGCGGCCCTGCAATTCGTTCTCGGACACCCCGCGGTTCGATCCGTCATTCCCGGTGGAGCAAATGCGAAGGAAGTGAAATCCAATGTCGCTCTGCTCGAACGTCCCATCCCGGTTATGTTATGGCAGGATCTGCGCCGGGAAGGGCTGATCCGTTCCGATGCGCCATTGCCGGGAGACCATACTGATGTTGCGTAACATTCCGTCCATTCTGTCGCCTGACCTTCTCCACGCGCTGCGCGCTATGGGCCACGGCGACGACATCGTCATTGCGGACGCCAATTTTCCGGCCGAGAGCATCGGGCCGAGATGCATCCGTCTCGACGGCATCTCCGCGAGTGACGTGCTGCGCGCGGTCCTGATGCTGATGCCGCTCGATACGTTCGTGGACGATCCGGCGCTGACCATGCAGGTTGTCGGCGATCCCGACGCGATCCCCGATGCGGTCGCCGATTTCCAGAAGATCATCGAGGAAACGGCAGACAACCCGGCGAAGATCGCCACTCTGGAACGGTTTGCCTTCTACGAACGTTCAGCCAAGGCATACGCCGTGATCCAGACGGGTGAATCCCGGCTGTACGGCAACATCATTCTGAAGAAAGGTGTGGTCGCATGACCGTAATCGACGCTCATCAGCACTTCTGGATGACCGGCCGGGGCGATTATGGCTGGCTCACCGAGGAATCAGGCGATCTCTATCGGGACTATCTGCCCGACGATCTCCTGCCGCTGATGAAGAAAACGGGAGTCGACGGCACCATTCTGGTTCAGGCCGCCCCGACGGTGGCCGAAACCCAGTTCCTTCTGTCGATTGCCAACGATCACGACTTCGTCAAAGGCGTGGTCGGCTGGATCGATTTCGAGAGCCCCACCGTATGGGATGACCTCGACCAGTTGGCGGATCACGAAAAGCTCGTCGGCCTTCGTCCGATGATCCAGGACATTGCCGATGACGACTGGATGATGAGCGGCCACATCATTCAGGCTTTCGAGGCGCTCACATCCTACGGGTTGACCTTCGATGCCCTGACCTACACGCGGCATCTCAAAAATCTCGAACTCCTGATCGACCGGCACCCGGAAATGCGGGTCGTGATTGATCACGCCTCCAAGCCGCAGATCGCGGAAGGGGCCTATGCAGAGTGGGCAGCGAATATGCGCCTGCTCGCCGAGACCACCACGGCTTACTGCAAATTGTCAGGACTCGTTACCGAGGCCGGCGAAAACTGGACGATTGACGATCTGCGCCCCTATACCGACCGGCTTCTTGAAACTTTCGGACCCGAGCGTCTGATATGGGGTTCGGACTGGCCGGTCTGCACACGGGTAGCGACCTATGAGCAGTGGTATGAGACGACGCTCGAACTCATCGGCGATGACGAGCAGGTGCGCGCCGCAATCTTCGGCGAAAATGCCATCCGCGCCTACTGTCTCTGAAACCCCTCAGATTTTGGCGAACACATCGGCCAGCGTGCGCTGGCTCTCGCTGCGGTCGCTCAGGTCAAGCCCTGAATGGAGATCCACCATGTGGCTCTTCATGATGTCTTCAGCGGAATTCTCGTCCTTGTTGGAAAATGCTTTCAGCAGAGCATGGTGTGAATGACTTTCACAGCCCGTATCGCGACGGCGCCAGTAGAGCGCGATGATGAGCGACGATCGGGATACCAGGGTATGAAGGATCTGCGTGAGCACCGCCTGGTCCGCTATATCCGCAATGGCCAGATGGAAGGCGCCGGAATGAGCGAGCGCCATGCCCATGTCGCCCTGCGCGGTGACCTCATGCTCGGCATCGACATGGCCTTGGAGTGTTTTCAGGCTGTCGGGAGTCATGGCGCGGGCGGCCATGCGAGCAATTCGAGGCTCGATCAGCGCCCGTGCCTCGAAGACTTCGTGCGCTTCGCGGATTGTGGGCCGTGACACGAAGGCGCCGCGATTGCGCTCGATGGTCACGAGGCCGCCATGCGCCAGCGCCTGGAGCGCTGTACGCGCCACCGTACGGCTCACGCCGAAGAGATCACCAACCTCATCCTCGGCCAGTTTCATGCCCGGCTGCATGCGATGTTGCAGGATTGCGGCCTCGAGCTGGTGGCAAATCTCCAGTGCCTTTCCCGGGGGAAGGGAGAAACTGCCTCTGAGATCTGCTGGTATGATTGTCATTGCCGCCTCGGGAAATGGCGGAAGGATATCCGCTCGCACAGAGATAGACCTTAGTTGCGATTCAATCAATCTGAAGATCGTATACAATCTGTAGGCAATGCGTATTCTATCTGCTTAAAAATTGAGCGCAGAGGTTTTTCGCGTATTCGGCGAAATCTGCAGCTCATCGCTATTTCAAGAGTTTAGTCCTTATATTCCGAATTGGCACAGCGTTTGCAGAGTTATCGGCGGAACCTAAGGAGAGGGCGTCGATGGCGAAACCTGCGGCACTGGAACTCATCAAACTGACGAAAAGCTATGGCGGGACCGTCGCGGTTGACGCGATCGACCAGGTCATCCCGGACGGCACCTATACCTGCCTGCTGGGACCGTCGGGTTGCGGCAAGTCCTCGACGCTGAGAATGCTTGCGGGCCACGAGAGCGTCACCTCGGGCGACATCGTCCACAAGGGCGCCAACATTACGGACCTGCCGCCGGCCCGGCGCGGGACCGCGATGATGTTTCAGAGCTATGCCCTGTTTCCGCATCTGAGCGTTGTCGACAACGTAGCCTTTTCGCTGAAAATGAAGGGCGTCGAGAAAGCCAAGCGGCAGGCAGAGGCACGCGAGCTTCTCGAACTCGTGGACATGAGCGCTTATGGCGAACGGTTGCCGGACCAGCTTTCGGGCGGCCAGCAACAGCGTGTGGCGCTCGCCCGCGCGCTGATTACCCGACCGTCGATCCTGCTTCTGGACGAGCCCTTGTCTGCGCTCGATCCCTTTCTGCGCATTCGCATGCGGACCGAACTCAAGCGCCTGCAGCGCGAACTCGGCATTTCCTTCATCCACGTCACGCACAGCCAGGACGAGGCGCTGGCGCTCGCAGACCACATCATCGTGATGAACCGCGGCAAGATCGAGCAGGACGGTCCGCCGCAGGAAGTTTTCGACGCGCCGCGGACGGAGTTCGTCGCCCGCTTTATCGGCGGTCACAACATCCTTGGCGGCGGAGAGGGCAAGAAACTTGCGGTACGCACCGACCGGATGACGATCGCCACGGAGAGAAGTCCGGGCGCGGTCCCGGCCAAGATTCTGGCGGTCGAGTATCTCGGAACCATCGTCAATGTCACCGTCCAGACGGCGGAGGCAGGCGAACTCACGGTCAGCGTCGGCGACACGGCGTATTTTCAGAAACCAGTCGAAATCGGCCAGTCCGTCTTCCTCACCTGGAAGACGGAGGATGCCCACCAACTCGCGGCATAAGCCGCCAACCGGCTTGCGGCACTCCCGTCGCCGGCCAGCTTCCAGAGGGACAAGGAGCTCCTACCATGACTGACAAGCAGAAGAAGGATGGCCTGAGCCGGCGTTCGGTTCTCAAGGGTGCAGCAGCCACGGCGGGTGCCGCGATCGGGGCCGGCGCGATTACCGGTTTCCCCACGATCTGGGCGCAGAACATAAAGGATGTGACGCTCCGGCAGTTCGGGACCGGCGTGTCCAACCTCAATGACGTGGCGCAGAAGGTGAAGGAAGATCTCGGCTTCACGCTTGAAATGACCGCGCTTGATTCTGACAGCGTGACCCAGCGTGCCGCCACCCAGCCCGACAGTTTCGACATCGCCGACATCGAGTACTGGATCTGCAACAAGGTGTGGCCCACCGGCAACCTGCAGGCGATGGATGTCTCCAAGATCAAGAATTACGACAAGATCGTCGGCATCTTCAAATCGGGCAAGCTGACGCCGGAGAGCGAGATCGCTCAGGGCACGGCGCCGCACACCGTCGGCTTCATTCCGGAGCCGGGCGCCACGACCTTCGCCGACGAGCAGACCAACTGGATGACGCTCATCCCGACCATCTACAATGCCGATACGCTCGGCATCCGTCCCGATCTGATCGGCCGTCCGATCGAAAGCTGGTCGGAACTCCTGAACCCTGAATTCAAGGGCAAGGCGTCGATCCTCGACATTTCCTCGATCGGCATCATGGACATGGCCATGGTCTGCGAGGCCATGGGCGAGATCCAGTACGGCAACAAGGGGAACATGACGAAAGAAGAAATCGACAAGACCATCGCGATCTTCACCGAAGCCAAGAAGAACGGCCAGTTCCGCGCCTTCTGGAAGACCTTTGACGAGAGCGTCAACCTGATGGCGTCCGGTGAAGTGGTGATCCAGTCGATGTGGTCGCCGGCGATCACCGCGGTCAAGACGCGCGGCATTCCGTGCGTCTACCAGCCGCTCAAGGAAGGCTACCGCTCGTGGGGCGGCGGTATCGGTCTGTCCAAGTCGCTCTCCGGTCTCGAACTCGATGCGGCCTACGAGTACATCAACTGGTATCTCTCCGGCTGGGTCGGCGGCTATCTCATGCGTCAGGGCTATTATTCGGCCGTGCCGGAGACCTCGAAGGAATTCATGTCCGACAACGAGTGGGGCTACTGGTTCGAAGGCAAGGAAGCCACCGACGTCATCACCAGCCCGACGGGCGACAAGCTGGCCGAGGCGGGCGAAAAGCGGGATGGCGGCTCTTTCGAAGAGCGCATGGGCCGGGTTGCCTGCTGGAATTCGGTCATGGACGAGAACCAGTACATGGTCCGCAAGTGGAACGAGTTCATCGCAGCGTGATGCGGTGAACACCTTGGCGTCCCCGGTTTCATCCTTCCGGGGACGTCCTTTCCAGATCTTTTCTCAGGGCGGACGGCGCGATGGCGAACCAACCCAATGTGACTTTCGGCGCTCTAGGAGCAGGTCGCGCCGGGCGCGGCCTGTCCGACGCCATGAGCGGCTGGCTTCTGTCGACGCCGCTGATGCTGGTGCTTGCCTTCTTTCTCGTCCTGCCGATCATCATGATCGTGATCGTGAGTTTTTGGGGCGCGACGGAATTCTCGATCTATCCCGCCTTGCAGTTCGACAATTACGAGTTTCTGCTGTCTTCGCCGGTGACCTACAAGGTCTTTCTTGCCACCATCAAATATGCGGTCATCACCTGGGTCTGCACGCTGCTGATCGGTTTCACGATCGCCTATTTCCTGGCGTTCCACGTCAGAACCCAGACCTGGCAGATCGTGTTGTTCCTACTATGCACGATCCCGTTCTGGACCTCCAACATCATCCGGATGATTTCGTGGATCCCGTTCCTCGGGCGCAACGGGCTCGCGAACTCGGCTCTGATCAGCATGGGGATCGTCGACGAGCCGGTGGAATGGCTGCTTTATTCCGACTTCTCCGTGATCCTCGCCTTCGTCCATCTCTACACGCTGTTCATGGTGGTGCCGATCTTCAACACGATGATGCGCATCGACAAGTCGCTCATCGAGGCTGCCTATGACAACGGCGCGACGGGTTTCCAGACGCTCACCAACGTGATCATTCCGCTGACCAAACCCGGCATCATGATCGGGTCGATATTCGTCGTCACGCTGGTGATGGGCGATTTCGTCACCGTGCGCTTCATGTCCGGCTCGCAGAAGGCCAATGTCGGCCGGCTGATCTCCAACGACATCGCGCTTCTGCAATATCCGTCGGCCTGCGCCACCGCGGTGGTACTGCTGATCACCGTGCTTTTGGTGATCGCGGTATTGTTGCGCTTCGTCGATATCCGGAAGGAGCTCTGAGATGGAAAAGCGTCCGCGGTCCTTCTATTTTCTTGCCGCCTTTTTCACTCTGTTCCTGATCTTCCTTTACGGGCCGACCTTCACGATCGGGATCCTGTCGTTCCAGGGGGCGGAGGGTGGCCTGACCTTCCCGATGCGCGGAGTGTCGCTGGACTGGTTCCGCGAGCTGTTTCAGCAACAGGCGGTCGGCGACATCTGGGGCAGTTTTGGCCGCTCCTTCGTGCTGGGCGTGATGGTCATGATTGCCACCATCGTCATCTCGGTGATGGGCGGGCTTGCCTTCCGCAAACGCTTTCCGGGATCCGGCGCGGTGTTTTACCTGATCATCACCTCGCTGGTGATCCCGTCGATCCTGATCTCACTCGGCGTCGGGCTCATCTTCTCGCAGGCGGGTCTGAAGGTGCACTGGTCGACATCGGGTTTCGGCTCACAACTGACCTGGACGTTGCCATTCGGCCTCCTGATCATGTTCGCCGTCTTCAACCGCTTCGACAAATCCTTCGAGGAAGCAGCGCGCGACCAGGGCGCGAATGCCTGGCAGACGATCTGGAACGTGGTTCTGCCGATCATCGCGCCGATGCTGATCGGTGTGGCACTCTTCGGCTTCACGCTGTCCTATGATGAGTTCGCGCGTACGCTGCTGACGGCGGGCAGCTACAACACGCTGCCGCTCGAGATCTACGGGATGACGACCAATGTCACCACGCCGGTCATCTTCGCGCTCGGTACGATGACGACGGTTTTTTCGTTCATCATCATCGGGGCGTTCCTTCTCACTGTCGTTATCGCCAACAAGCGCCGCGCCCGCCGCGGATCGGATGCCGGCAAGGGCATGGTCTGAGCATGCATATTCTTGTGATCAATCCGAACTCGACCGCGGCAATGACGCGGTCGATCGAGAAGGCAGCACGCGAAGCGGCCGGGTCGGCTACGCACATCACTGCCATCAACCCGACCGATACGCCGCCTGCGATCCAGGGGGCGGAGGACGGGGCGGCGGCCTTACCGGGGCTTTTTCGGCTGTTCCAGAGCGAAGTGAGCGGCGTCGATGCGCCGGCTTACGATGCCTGCATCATCGCCTGTTTCGACGACACCGGGCTAATGCCGCTCAAGCGGCGCGCAGGGATACCCGTCATCGGTATCGGTGAGGCGGCCTTTCATGCCGCGATGCTGGTCGGCGAAAGCTTTTCGGTGGTGACCACGCTGGCGGTATCCATTCCCGTCATCGAGGCGAACCTCCTCAATTACGGGTTCATGCGCCGATGCAAACGCGTACGGGCTTCCGAGGTGCCTGTGCTGGCGCTCGAAAGCGACAAGGATGGTTCGGCGCAGACGATTGCGGGGGAAATCGAGCTGGCGGTTGCGCAGGACAAACCCGATGCGATCGTGCTGGGTTGCGCAGGCATGGCCGATCTCGCAGACAAGCTGTCGGAACGCTTCGAGCTTCCGGTCATCGACGGCGTCGCCGCAGCGGTTGCTTTCGCCGAGGCGCTTCATGCCGCACGTGCCGATCGCTGGATTGCCAAGACCGAGGGTAGGGTGGCCTGACGACTTAGCGGCGCAGATCCGCCATCGGCATCAGTGCACCGCGATGCATGACCACGCGGGAGGCGAGTGCGTGCGCCTTTTTGGCGGCGTCAGGCAGTGCGGTCCCTTCCGCAATCGCAGAGAGGAATGCACCGTTGAATGAATCACCCGCGCCGGTCGTATCCACGGGATCGACCCGGACGAGGGCTTCGAGACGGGTGCAATCATTCTCGGCGGCAATAAGCATGTCACCGCCGCCGTTCTTTACGATAGCCAGACCTGCACCCGCATCGAGATAGCGTGCGGCGGTCGCGTCGATATCGGCATCACCGAAAATCCTTGTCTCGTCGTCGAAGCTCGGCAAGACGATGGAAGAGGCGGCGGCGGCCTTCATGGTCTTCTGGCGCAGGAAGTCGAGCGATTCCCAGAGCCTGGGCCGCGCGTTCGGGTCGAAGACGGTGGTCTTGCCGCGGGCGCGTTGCTCGGCAACCATCTGCACGAAGGTCCGGCGCTTTTCCGGAGTGAGGATCGCAAGGGTGATGCCGGAAAAATAGATGATGTCGGCATGGTCCATTGCCTGGCCCAGGGCGTTCTCGTCATCGGCCAGTAGCCGGGCCGCCGATTGCTCGCGCCAATAGGTGAAGGAGCGCTCGCCGTTGTAGATATCTATCAGGTAGAGGCCGGGCTGACGGGCCTGATCCATGGTGATGAAGCTTGCATCGATGCCGTTGGATTCGAGGAAACCGCGCATCTTCGCCGAATAGACGTCCGGGCCGAGCCGCGTATAATAGGCAACGTTCCAGCTTTCTTCCGGCAGAAGCGCGCGTGTATACCAGGCGGTGTTGAGCGTATCGCCGGCATAGCCGAGCCGGTAATCGCCGTTTTCCATCAGCGCCATTTCGATCATGCATTCGCCGATCGAAAGGAAGGTCTTCCGGTTGGTCATTCAGCTTCCCTGTCGATTGCCGCGCGGGTGCCGGCATCGAGCATCGTCTCGAGTATGTCCCTGACCGGGGCACTGAACTTTTCGCTGCTCGTCAGTTCGGAGGGAAAAAGGCCCGGCAATTTCGCCAGAGCGTTATAGATGTCAGCCGGATCGGACAAGCCCGAGACGGCTTTGCTGATCTTCTCCGCCATCGGGTCCCGCAGCTCGTAAATGGTTCCGTCTTCCTTGCGGCCAAGTGCATAGCGCATCCATGCGGCGGTAGCGAAGGCGAAGGGCCGCATGTCGTGGCCCTCCTCGAGCGCGATCAGCGCCGGGGCGGTGATGCGCTGTGGCAGCTTCTGCGTGCCGTCCATGGCGATCTGATAGGTTTCGTGGGCGATGGCCGGGTTGCGGAATCGCTCGACAAGAGCTTCGCCATAGTCAGCAAAGTCGATGCCTGCGAGCGGCGGCATGACCCTGGACGCAGCTACGAGATGACGTTTGACCAGTGTGGCGAGCGCAGGATCGCTCATTACGTCACGCACATACCGATGACCGGCGAGGAAACCGGCATAGGCCATCATCGAATGGCTGCCGTTGAGCATGGTGAGCTTCATGCGCTCATAGGGCGCAACGTCGGTGACGAAGAGCGCTCCGCCGGCCTCCCACTCCGGGCGGCCTTGCGGGAACTCGTCCTCGATCACCCATTGAATAAAGGGCTCACATTCCACCGCTGCCCTGTCTTCGCATCCAGTCTGAGCCGTGGCTTCGGCGAGCGTCTCCTCGGTCGAGGCGGGTGTGATGCGATCGACCATGGAGCTTGGAAAGGCGACATTGGCCTCGATCCAGTCCGCCAAATCGGCATCGAGTTCACGCGCGAAACCAATGACACCCAGCCGCAGCAACTTGCCGTTTTCAGGGAGATTGTCGCAGCTCAGGATCGTGAATGGCGCGTGGTCTGCGTCGCGGCGGTACTTGAGAGCCGCAACCAGAAGCCCCAGTACGCCGGAGGGTGCTTCTGGATTATCGAGATCGGCTTTGACAGCCGGATGGGTCTTGTCCGGCCCACCGGCGGCGCGGTCGATGCCGTAGCCCTTTTCCGTCACGGTGAGCGTGACGATCCTGATGTTTTCGTCGCAAAGCGCTTTCAGGGTCTTTTCCGGATCGGCGGCGATCACATTGGCGATCGCGCCGATGATTCGGGCCTCGGTGCCCTTCGGCCCGCGCTCGATCAGCGTATAGAGCCCGTTCTGCGGGTTGAGGGCGTCGGCGATCTCCGTCGAGCGCAGCGAGACGCCCGTGATCCGCCAGTCGCCACCGGATTTGGCGAGTGCGTCATCGGTCATCACGGCCTGGTGGGCGCGGTGGAAGGCGCCGACGCCAATATGGAGTATGCCGACGCCGTGCTCGGACGGCGTGTAGCCCGGCTTTTTCGCGCCGCCGTTGATCTGCGAGATATCGCTGAGGCGTGGTGCGCTCATTTCACAATCCCTTCGACCGGGTGTTCCAGCGCGGTCATGATGCCACGCAATTCGGCAAGGCCCTTGAGGCGACCGATGGAGGGATAGCCCGGCTGTGCCTTGCGGCCGAGATCATCGAGAATATCCTGGCCGTGGTCGGGACGGAACGGGATCGAGTGATCCGCCCGGCCAGCCTCGCGGCGTTTCTTTTCCTCGCGCACGACTGCCGCAAGGAGCGCCACCATGTCGGTATCACCGCCAAGATGCTCCGCCTCGTGGAAACTCCCCATGATGTTGGCGGTCTCGCGTTTGACATTCCGAAGATGGAGGAAGTGAACCCGGTCGCCCAGGCGTTCCATCATGCCGGGAATGTCATTGTCAGGACGTGCGCCGAGAGAGCCCGAGCACAGCGTAATCCCGTTGGCGGGTGAATCGATCTCGGTGATGACGGTTCGGTAGTCCTTTTCGGTCGACATCACGCGCGGCAGGCCCAGAAGGGGGTAGGGCGGATCATCCGGGTGACAGCACATGCGAATGCCAAGCTCTTCCGCAGTCGGAATGACCTCCGAGAGAAAGTCGATAAGGTGCTGGCGCAGCGTGTCGCCGGACATTCCGTCATATTCGGCGAGATGCTGGCGCACGTCATCGAGTGAGAAATTTTCCGCGGCGCCCGGGAGGCCGAAGACGACGTTCTTCGATAGTTCCGACTTACGTTCGTCGGACATTTCAGAGAAGCGCTTCGCCGCTTCTTCAGCGATGTCCTCCGGAAAGTCGTTCGCTGCTCCCTTGCGCCCAAGGATGTGGATGTCGAAGGCTGCAAAATCCGCGAAATCGTAGCGCATGCAGGTAGCGCCTGTCGGGGTGCGATAAGCCAGATCCGTCCGCGTCCAGTCGAGCACCGGCATGAAGTTGTAGCAGACGATCTCGATACCGGCATCGCGCAGGTTCTTCAGCGATTGCTTGTAGTTGGAGATATGCTCGCGCCAGTCGCCTTTCTGCTTCTTGATGTCCTCGGAAACAGGGAGGCTCTCGACCACTTCCCAGGCAAGGTTCGATGGCGAACCGTCGCGCATGACGGACAGGTCGATCTGGCGGCGCGTGATTTCGTCCGGCGTCCACACTGCTCCGGTGGGGATATGGTGAATGGCCGAGACGACGCCTTCGACACCGGCCTGGCGCATGTCATCAGTTGAAACCAGATCCTTCGGACCGAACCAGCGCCACGTCTGTCTCACGAAATCCTCCAAAAATTTCTTTCGTTATAGGAGGTCAATAGCACGCGTCTCAACTGTTGACTAGTATGGTAGTATGGAGATATAGCATCTCGCAGGGAGGAGCCGATCATGTCGGTCGCTACGTCGCCATTACGCGAACTGGAAAAGAGTGCCGCCGTCGGGCCGCAGCTCTACCGGCTTATTCGTGAGCGTATCGTGCGGGGTGAGCTGCCGCCTGGCTCCCGTCTTTCCGAAACAGAAATTGCCGCGGCCTACGATGTCTCGCGCCAGCCGGTGCGCGAGGCCTTTATCAAGCTTGCCGAGGAAAACCTTCTGGCGATCCGGCCGCAGCGCGGCACCTTCGTAACTCGCATTTCCGTGCCATCGGTGCTGACCGCGCGGTTCATTCGCGAAGCGGCGGAAGCCGATATCGTCCGGCTGGTTGCCGAAACGGCGGATGAGAGCGCGATTGCGGCGTTGGAAGCGGAAATCGTCAAGCAGCGCGCCGTCACCACCGCAGCCGAGCCGGACCTCTTCATTCAACTCGACGAAGCCTTCCACAGGATGCTCGCTGAGATGGCGGGGCAGCGCCAAGCCTGGGATTATCTCGAAGGATTGAAGACGCAGATGAACCGGGTGCGCCATATCAGTGCCCGGAAACTCGCCTTCGACAAACTGATCGCTCAGCATGCGGCGGTCGTCGAGGGCATCCGCACGCGCAACGCGGCCAAGGCCGAAGCGGCGATGCGGGATCATCTGCGCGAGATCAATCGCGACTTGCCTGAAATCGTGGCAGCCATGCCGGACTTCTTCGAAGAAGCCGGAGGCGCGAGATGATCCTGAGAGCAGCCCGCACTCCTGACGCTTTAAACGGCGACGGCTCCGATGGATGGGCCGTGTGGTTCTGGGACGAGTTTCTTCCTGACTGGATCGAGCGCGCGCAAGACACGCTTCATGGCGGCTTTTTCGATACGCTCGACGCTGACGGGAAGCCGGTTATCGATGCGCCGAAAACCGTACTGGCGCAGGCGCGGCTGCTTTTCACCTTCTCGCATCTGGCGCTGCTGAGTGGCGGGGACCGCTTTGAGAAAGCCGCAGCCGAGGCGCTTTCCTTCCTGCCGCGTTTCCGGAAGCCCTCCGGTCTTTACAGCCGCGCGATATCACGTGACGGCTGGGCTACGGGTGAGGCGACCGATACGGTTGCCCGCAGCTACGACCAGAGCTTCGTCATTCTGGCGCTTTCGACCTGGTGGAAGCTCTCGCCTTCCGAGAAAACCGAAGCAGAACTGGAAAGCTGCTGGTCGGCGATCATGGACTATCTGGTCGATCCCGTTACCGGCGTGCTTCTCGAAGATGACGGTGTGACCGATCCTGAAGCGGTCGGTGCGCCGATGCGCGCGCAAAACCCGCACATGCATCTCTACGAGGCTGCCCTTCAGGCTTACGAGATGACCGAAAAGCCGCATTGGCTCGAACGGGCAGCGAAAATACGTGCCTTGGGCCTCAAGCATTTTTTCGATCGCGACAGCGGCACGATTACCGAGTTTCTCACACCGGACCTGTCGGTGTTGCCGGGCGACGCGGGCGTTCGCCGGGAGGTCGGGCATCAATGCGAATGGGCCTGGCTTTTGCGCCGGGAGATGGCGCTCGGCGGAACTGCCGATCTTTCTGACACGATTGCAGCGCTTGAGAAGTTCGCGCTTCAACATGGCGTTGCCCCGTCCGGAGCGATGGCCGGCGCTGTTTTCGATGCCGTTTCATCCGACGGTAGGGTCATGGAGGAGACATGTCTTCTCTGGCCGCAGACCGAGGCCATCAAGATGCATGCGGTTCGTCACACCGCGGGCGAGACGGGCGCCGGGGAGGCGGCCCGAACCCTGATGACATTGATGTTCGACCGCTGGTTTGACGGTCGGCCCATTTACGTGAACCAGCTCGATGCGGCGGGCGAGACCATCTGGCCCGAGGCGCTGAGCCGGCTTCTCTATCACATCGTGCTCGCGCTGACCGAGGGCGCGCGCGCAGGCCTGTGGCCTGAACCAACCCGGCATTCATAAAAACGGAGGAGAAGAAACATGTTCAATATCAAGACCCTGAGCCTGGCCGCGGCCCTGCTCGCAAGTGCAGCGACCGGCGCCATGGCAGACGTCAAGCTGGCGCTGTCGTCGTCGCAGGTGGCGCAGGATCCGCTTGTCGTCGCCATGGAAGCGGCCGCAAAGCGGATCATGGAACGCTCGAACGGCGAGATCGAAGTCACCGTCTATCCGTCCTCGCAGCTCGGTTCCGACAATGACGTCCTCGAACAGATCCGCAATGGCGCCGCGATCGCCGTTCTCGTTGATGCGGGCCGTCTCGCCCCGTTCAAGAAGGAACTCGGCATTCTGGCGGCACCCTATCTCGTCGATGACTACAAGCAGTACAAGGGCATCACCAGTGCGCCGATCTACCAGGAATGGGTCGATGATCTGGCCGAATCCTCGGGCATTCGTCTCCTGAACTACAACTGGTTCCAGGGCACCCGCGAGATGTTCACCAAGGAGCCGGTCACCAAGCCGGAAGATCTTCAGGGCGTTCGCGTTCGCACCATCGACGCTCCGGGCTGGATTGCCACGGTCAACGCCATGGGCGCGACCGCCGTCGGCCTGCCGTGGTCGGAAGTCTATTCGGCCCTGCAGCTCGGCGCGATCGACGGTGCCGAAGCCCAGCTGACCGGTGCCTTCGGCATCAAGCTGCATGAGGTGACCAAGAACCTCGCCTTCACCGATCACGTTCAGCTTCTGACCGGTCTTGCGACGTCCGAAAGCTTCTTCAAGGGGCTGACCGAAGAGCAGCAGACGATCATCAGCGAGGAGTTGACCAAGGCGGGCGACGAAGCCTCCGATGCCACCGTTGCCAAGCTCGACAGTGTCCTCGCCGACATGAAGGCGGCCGGCGTCGTGGTCAACGAGGTCAATGTGGACGACTTCAAGTCCCGCGTCGGCGGTGTCTACGAGGAACTCGGCCTCGTTGAAGCCCGCGAAGCGCTGCAGCCCTACATCGACGCTGCGAAGTAAGATAAGACTGGAACGGCGCGGGCGAAAATCCGCGCCGTCCATACTGGTTTTGCGGAGACGAGTATGTGGAAGATCTTTGACCGGACCGAGGAAATCATTGCGATCATCTTCCTTACCGGCACCGTCATAGCGGTGTTCTTTGGCGCGCTGGGCCGCGCGGTCGGTCATCCGTTGCCTTCCGGCCCGGAGATGGCGCAGCTTCTCCTGATATGGACCTGCATGTTCGGGGCTGATCTCATTATGAAGCGGGGTGAGCATATCCGCATCTCGGCCCTGCCTGATTCCCTGCCGCCTGCGGGCCGCAAGGCGCTGCACCTTCTCTGCATCTGCTGCATGATCCCGTTTCTGGCCTATTGCGGCTGGCTGTCGTGGCATCTCGCCATGTCCAACTGGGCGCGTGAGATCGGTGCCTCGGGCTTGTCCTACGGGTGGGTGACGTTGGCGCTACCCGTTGGCTGTGGGCTGATGACCATATCGCTGCTGCGCCGCCTGTTTGGCCACGGACTGCTGTTTTCCATCGAACCTGAAGTGCATGATCAGGAGCAACTTCTGTGACATCATTCCTGCTCTTGTGCCTGGCGCTCGGCTTTATGGTCGTGGGCATGCCGGTCGCCTTTTCGATCGGGATCGCCAGTCTCGTCTATTTCCTCTTGCCCGGTACGTTCATGCCGGATTCCACTGCCGTGCAGCGCATCATCGCCGCCAGCCAGTCCTTTCCGCTTCTGGCCGTGCCGCTTTTTATTCTCGTCGGCCATTTGATGAACGGCTCCGGAATCACGCCGCGCCTTCTGACGCTCGCCACCACACTTGCCGGGTGGATGCGTGGCGGTCTGGCACAGACCAGCTTGCTATTGTCTGCCCTGATGGGCGGCATTTCCGGTTCCGCTGTGGCGGATGCGGCCATGCAGTCGCGCGTTCTCGGCCCGCCGATGATCAAGGAAGGCTATTCGCGCGGGTTCACCGGCGCGCTTCTGTCAATTGGCGGCCTGATCACCGCGACCATCCCGCCAAGCCTTGGTCTCATTCTTTACGGGTTTCTCGGCGAAGTCTCGATCGGACGGCTGTTCATCGCCGGTATCGTGCCGGGTGTGATGCTGACGATTGCGCTGATGATCGCCACCGCCTGGGTGTCGCGAAAGCGCGATTACAAGCCGATCAATGACCGGCTTCCGACCGGCCGCGAGGTTCTGTCCGCCGTTCGCAAGAGTTTCTGGGCCATCCTTTTTCCGGTCTGGCTCGTCGTCGGCATTCGCTTCGGAATTTTCACGCCGTCGGAAGCCGGGGCATTCGCGGTCGCCTATGCAGTCTTTGTCGGTGTCGTCATCTACAGGGAATTGAGCTGGGCCAATATCGTTGATGCGATGCTTCTGAGTGTCCGCGATATCGGCATGATCATGTTGATCATCCTGTTTTCCGGCGCTTTCGGCTACGTCATTACCTTCGAACGCGTGCCACAGACCCTCGCTGAGCTGACCATCGGCATCTTCTCGAGCCAGACGATGCTGCTCATTACCCTGTCGCTCTTCCTGCTTGTCTTCGGTATGCTGGTGGAGGCGACAGTCATCGTCATGCTTCTGACCCCGATCCTCGTGCCGGTGATCACCGCCGCGGGCGTGGACCCGGTCCATTTCGGGCTGATCATGATGACGCTGGTGACGTTCGGGGGCATGACCCCGCCGGTCGGCGTCTCCATGTTCACGGTCTGCGGCATCCTCAAATGCTCCTACAAGGAATATACGGTCGAGATGATCCCGCTTGCGGTTGCCGTCCTCGCCGTCGTGATGATCATGATCCTCTTTCCCGACGTCGTGATGTTCCTTCCACGCGCCATGATGGGATAAGATAATGCTTCACCCCGACCGACTTTTTCCCGCCGATCCGGCCACCCGCGATCTCGCCCGCAAGCTGTTTGCGGAAGTCGAGAAACTGCCGATCGTTTCGCCGCACGGCCATACCGATCCGCGTTGGTGGGGTGAAAATCCGCATTTCTCCAACCCCGCCCATCTCTTTGTCGTTCCCGACCACTACGTGCTGCGCATGCTCATCAGCCAGGGCGTGAGCTACGAGGCGCTCGGCATAGGCGAGGGGCGTGAAAAGGACCCGCGCAAGATTTGGCGGACCTTTGCCGAGCATTTTCATCTCTTTCAGGGGACGCCGTCGCGCATCTGGGTCGACCATGCGCTCTCCGAAGTCTTCGGACTTGAGGAGCGCCTGTCGCCCAAGAACGCGGACGCGCAGTATGACCGGATCGCAGAGTGTCTGGCGAAGCCCGAATTCCGGCCGCGCGAGCTTTATGATCGCTTCAATATCGAGGTGATCGCCACCACCGACGGCGCGCTCGACGATCTGCACTGGCACCAGCAGGTGCTGGACAGTGACTGGAGCGGCCGCGTGGTTCCCACCTATCGCCCGGATGCGGTGATCGATCCCGAAGCGGACGGATTCTCCGAGGCTCTCGACAAGCTCGGTGAACTGACTGGGTGCGATACGGGCACATGGCAGGGCTATCTCGATGCCCACCGCGCCCGGCGGGCATTTTTCCGCGAGATGGGTGCGACCGCGACCGATCACGGTCATCCGAGCCCGCGGACGGCGAACCTGTCCGACAGCGAGGCTGCGGCGCTCTTCGACCGTGTGCGCTCGGGCAGGATGGGTGACGACGATGCGGACCTGTTCCGCGCGCAGATGCTGACCGAGATGGCAAAAATGTCCGCCGACGACGGAATGGTGATGCAGCTGCATCCCGGCTCCTGGCGCAGTCACAATGCCGCGGTTCACAAGGCCTACGGCCGCGACAAGGGCTTCGACATCCCTGTGCGCGTGGATTTCACGGAAGGCCTCAAGCCGTTGCTCGATGCCGTCGGCATGGAGCCGAATCTGACGCTCATTCTCTTTACGCTCGACGAGACGACCTATTCGCGCGAACTCGCACCACTCGCAGGCGCTTACCCCGGCCTCAAGCTCGGCCCGCCCTGGTGGTTCCACGACAGTTATGAGGGGATTAAGCGCTTCCGCGAGATGGCAACGGAAACTGCCGGTTTCTACAATACGGTCGGCTTCAATGACGATACCCGCGCATTGTGTTCGATCCCTGCACGCCATTATGTCAGCCGCCGCGTCGACAGCGCGTTCCTGGCAGACCTCGTCGTTACCCATCGTCTCGACGAGGACGAGGCTTTCGAGCTCGCACCATTGCTGGCCAACGGGCTGGCGAAGGCAGGTTACAGGCTCTAGCCTTCCATTTGCCTAGCCGCTCGCGCCCCGGACAATTTCCTGGGTGCATTGTCTTTCAGGATTGAACGGAATTGAACTCCCAGGAAAATTTCCTTTTCGGAGCGACAACTCAGCAGCTAACATGTTAGTTGGTTTCTGGAGGGTTTGGAGTGTTCTTCGACAGTTCAGGCCGAGCGCGAAGCCCGTTTTAATGACGGAACAATGACAATCAAACCGCCGGACGTGCGGGAATAGGGAGTGAACATGACGACTTGGTTGGAGGGCCGCACCGTGCTGGCGACAGCTTCGGGGCAGGGGATCGGCCGCGCGACGGCCCTGGCGTATGCGGCGGCTGGCGCGCGGGTGATTGCAACCGATATCAATGAAGAGGCGCTGTCATCGCTGTCGGGCGAGGCGAATATCGAAACCCGTCGTCTCGACGTGCTGAAGGACGACGACGTCAAGGCGACCGTTGAGGCCGTCGGGAAAATCGATGTCCTCTTCAACGGCGCGGGTTTCGTTCATGGCGGCACCATTCTCGAGATGAAGGACGAGGAACTCGATTTCGCGATCGATCTCAACATCCGCTCGATGATCCGTACCATCCGGGCCGTTCTGCCCGGCATGCTCGACAATGGTGGCGGTGCCATCGTCAACATGGCGTCCGTCGCTGGTTCCGTAACCGGCGTGCCGAACCGTTTTGTCTACGGCACCACCAAGGCGGCCGTCATCGGCCTCACCAAGGCGGTGGCTGCCGATTTCGTCGCGAAGGGCATTCGCTGCAACGCCATCTGTCCGGGCACGGTGGAAAGCCCGTCCCTGCAGGAGCGTATGCGCGCGCAGGGCGATTACGAGAAGGCGCGTGCGGCCTTCATCGCGCGCCAGCCGATGGGCCGGCTCGGCACGCCCGAAGAGATCGCCGATCTCGCCGTGCATCTCGCAAACGCCACCTATACGACCGGTCAGGCCTATTCGATCGACGGCGGCTGGACGATCTGACCCCATTGCGGAGGTCACCGGAGGCTGGCTGGCCTCCGGTTAAGCGGGAAACATGCTATACTGCGTAGCTTGAGCGTCATCGTTCGACGTTGCGGAGGATTGGCATGGCTTTATCCCGTTGTCCCGCACTGCTGTGTTCGGCACTGCTGATCAGTGGCATGATGCCCGCGCGCGCCGAGGCGCAGCGGCTGAGCTTTCCCTACGAGAACAAATCCGATCTGCGCGGCGTGCTCAACGCCTTCAAGCTGTTCGAGGGTGCGTGCCTTCTGCAGCCCGTGAGTGACGGGCTGGCGGAAGCGCTGGTGCCGGAGGGGTACCGCATCGTCTCGCCCTCCATGCACATGTGGGGTGATGAGACCGGCGCCATCAAGGGGATGCAGGTGCTGTCGAAAACCGGCAGCGAGGAGGGCGATTTCGCCGGCGGCCATGCCATTATCGAGTTGCGGCAGCCGACGGAGAAAAACCCGGACGGGTCATGCGTCGTCAGATGGCAGCGCGCGTGGGACTATGAGGACGGTCGGAACCGGATTTCGCTCGCCATGGCGGCCCAGTTCGATGCCTGGGTGTCCTACTATCTCGAAGCAATCCTGGAGACGAAACCGGATGACGGTTTCAGCCCGTCCAACACATACAGCACGGTCAGCGAATGGCGTACCCCGTGCTGGGACAGGAAAATCTGCCGGTTCGAACTCCTCTACACGATCGGCCCGGACACGCCGATGATCGTGAGGCTGAGCCGCTCCGAAGCTGGCAAGGTGCAATAATGACGACAGGCAAGGCGTAAAAGTGAAGGACCGGCCGGGGTATTCCTCGTGAGGGGGAACGAGGACAGCCGGCCCTCCAAAGTCTCCGTCAGTCGACAGACTTCAGGATAGAACGCAGCGTCTCGACCATTTCCTCGATATGCGAGGGCTCGAGAATGAGCGGCGGGGAGAGAGCGATGATGTCGCCGGTCACGCGGATCAGCACACCGGCCTCGAAGCATTTTACGAACACTTCATAGGCGCGCGCGCCGATGGCGCCTTCACGGGATTCGAGCTCGATACCGGCGATGATCCCGATATTGCGGATGTCCTTGACGAACGGCGCGTCGCGCAGCGAGTGAACCTGTTCTTCCCATTGCGGGGCGAGTTCCGCGCCACGGGTGAGAAGTCCGTGCCTGGCGTAGATGTCGAGCGTCGCGATACCGGCGGCGCAGGCCACCGGGTGGCCGGAATAGGTGTAGCCGTGGAACAGCTCAATCGTATTGTCCGGCGCGTTCATGAAGGCGTCGTGGATGTGATCCTGCACGAAGACCGCGCCCATGGGGATGACGCCGTTGGTCAGGCCCTTGGCGGTGGTGAAGATATCCGGCTTCACACCGAAATAGTTGGACGCAAAGGGCGTGCCGAGACGGCCGAAACCGGTGATGACTTCGTCGAAGATCAGCAGGATGCCATGCTTGTCGCAGATGGCGCGCAGGCGTTCGAGGTAGCCCTTCGGCGGCAAGAGCACACCGGTGGAGCCGGCCACCGGCTCAACAATAACGGCGGCGATGGTTTCCGCGCCATGCAGGGCCACGACGCGCTCGAGATCGTCGGCGAGTTCCGCGCCGGTTTCCGGCTGGCCCTTCGAGAACGCGTTGGCCGCGAGATTGTGGGTGTGGGAAATGTGGTCGACACCGCCGAGCATGGTGCCGAAATGGCGGCGGTTGTTGACGATGCCGCCGACGGAAATGCCGCCGAAGCCGACGCCGTGATAGCCGCGTTCACGACCGATCAGGCGGGTGCGCGAGGCGTCGCCCTTCGCGCGGTGATAGGCCAGTGCCATCTTGAGCGCGGTATCGACCGATTCAGACCCCGAGCCGGTATAGAAGACATGGTTGAAACCGTCGGGTGCGATCTCCTTGAGCCGTTCGGCGAATTCGAAGGCGATCGGGTGGCCCATGTTGAACGACGGCGCGTAGTCCATCTCCTCGAGCTGGCGGGCGACCGCATCGCGGATTTCCGTGTAGCCGTGGCCGGCATTGCAGCACCACAGGCCCGCGGTTCCGTCGAGGATCGAGCGTCCGTCGTCGCTCGTATAATGCATGCCCTTGGCACCCACCAGCATGCGCGGATTGGCCTTGAACTGGCGGTTGGCGGTAAACGGCATCCAGTAGGCGTCGAGCGCCTGGTTGGTGCCGGACGGACCGGGCTTGAACGACTCGTTCATGGTGAAACTCCTGATTGTCTGACGACAGGATGACCTGAATATAATCCCGGAAAAAGTCTGTTTCTTCTTCCAGCCAATGCGTTGTTTTCATTGCGAGCAGTCCGAAAGTGTTTATGATCGCGACCATGGTAAACACGGCAGATGATCTTTCCCGCGATGTGGGCCTCAGGCTTCGCGCCATCCGCGAGGCGCACGGGCTTTCCCAGCGCGAGCTGGCGCGGCGGGCAGGGGTGACCAACGGTTTCATCTCGCAGCTCGAATCCGCCAAGATCAACACCTCGCTCTCGGCCCTCAAGCGCGTGCTCGACGGCATCCCGCTCGGCCTGTCGGAGTTCTTCGCCTTCGAGCCGCAGCGGCAGGACAAGGTGTTCTTTCAGGCCGAAGAACTCACCGAGATCGGCAAGGGCAAGATCTCCTACAAGCAGGTGGGCTCGAGCCTGTTCGGGCACAGCCTGCAGATGCTCTACGAGGTCTATGAACCCGGCGCCGATACCGGCCGCGTCATGCTCAGCCATGAAGGCGAGGAGGCAGGCCTCGTGATCCAGGGACGCATCGAGGTGACCGTCGACGGCGAACGCAAGATCCTGGGGCCGGGCGACGCCTACATGTTCCAGAGCAGCCGCCCGCACCGCTTCAAGGCGCTCAGGAACGAACGCTGCGTGGTGGTGAGCGCCTGTACGCCGCCGACGTTTTAGGGGGGGATGGGTGAGCTATTTGTAAGAGAATGCTGGTGGGCTTTGACCGGGAGAAGGTAAACGTTTCTAGCAGTTTGGAGTGTCGGAGTGGACATCGGATCTCGTTAGGTCCAGAGGCACTTACGACCGACCGAGATTGAAGGCCTTTCCATTTGGAGCAGCGCCCATCGGGTTGTTTACTGTTCCGTCAGTCAATGACAATGTGATATGTAGCATTAGTAATAGAATGAATTATATCTTATACTAATTTGGCGTAAAAATGCAGCTTATTCCCGAAGGTCCCAATATCCCAGAGGCGCTTGTGAACGCCCACGCCGAGGGCGGTGTCGTTTTCTTTTGTGGAGCTGGTGTATCCTTGGATGCCGGTTACCCACTATTTGGCGGACTAGTCGAAAAACTTAAAAAGAAAAATCCGATTACAGCTACTCCAGAACTACAGGAAGCTATCGACGGAGGAGACTATGATTTTGCACTATCTATCATCCAAAGGAAGCTGGCGAAAAATGCCGTCAAACTCAGGCATGATACAGCCCAAATCCTCTCCCAGAGACCTAGGACGCTAAAGAACCACGCATCGATCCTTCGCCTCTCTCGCTTGAGAGATGGAACTTGCCGACTCATCACAACTAACTTCGACAGGCTCTTCATAAAGGCTGCTAAAAATGTGGCAGCCGTCAATGTCGACAGCGCGCCGAAGCTCCCCATTCCGAAGGCCGATCGCTGGGACAGCATATTGCATCTGCACGGGCTGTTGCCGACTAAGCCTAACGATCTCGAATTGGGCAACTTGGTTCTCACCTCCGCTGACTTTGGCGAAGCCTATGTGACAGATAGCTACTGCAGTCGCTTCGTCGTTGAGCTACTAAGAAATTTCACGGTTGTTTTCATTGGCTACAGCCTGAATGACCGCATTATGAGATACTTGCTCGATGCGATTTCATATTCTGAGAAGTTTTTTGACGAAACAGAGAACGGTGGCCATTTCAAAAAGCCCTACGCCTTTGTAGAGCACAACGAGAATGACAAGGAGGAGATGGTTCGACGTTGGGCGTTGAAAGAGGTCACGCCAATACCCTACTTCGTAGAAGAGGCGCTTCGCCGCAATCGCGGGAGTCACCATCGGCTATATGACACGCTTGACGCTTGGGCCGAATTAGCATCGGGTGGGCAGAATGCGCGCGTGACGCTTGCTCTCAACGAAGCGACTAAGCCATTCCTTTCAGAAGACACCTTTGGCCAAGAGCGATTGCTATGGGCATTGCGCGATGAAAACGGAATGGCCGCCGAGGCACTCGCGACAGTAGAGAAGCGGGAGCAGACTGCTTCGATCGATTGGCTGCCATTTTTTGAACCGCACCGAGATTGCCGGAGGCTCCAACTCCTGAGTAGGAT
>CEQK01069567.1_pt1 | contig 35540 bp, 29 predicted proteins | sample 531051 | NCBI WGS metagenome assembly CEQK01 (sample SAMEA2621229, study PRJEB7988) | marine metagenome | biome: marine biome (ENVO:00000447); feature: deep chlorophyll maximum layer (ENVO:xxxxxxxx); material: "saline water (ENVO:00002010), including plankton (ENVO:xxxxxxxx)" | depth 150 m
CCGGCTGGCGGGCGCGACCCGCCAATGCTTGGAAACGTCCCTGAATACCGGGACCGCCGCTTTTATCGTTCACCCGGAATACTGTCCACCCGATTGGCGGATAACAGCACAATGAAAAACGGCCGCCGGATGTGCCGGCGGCCGCTTCGATAACTCTGCAAAGCCCCGAAAGGCTGATCCGGAGACTTAGGCCTCGCCGGCCTCGTCCGCTTCGTCGCCGCGACCGTCATCGAGGAACTTCTCCGCGATCAGACCGGCATTCTGGCGCAGCGCAAGCTCGATTTCGTCGGCAAGTGCCGGATTGTCACGCAGGAACTGCTTGGAGTTCTCGCGCCCCTGCCCCAGCCGCTGGCTGTTGTAGGAGAACCAGGCCCCCGACTTTTCGACGATGCCCGCTTTCACGCCAAGGTCGATCAGCTCACCGGTCTTCGACACGCCCTCGCCGTACATGATGTCGAACTCGACCTGCTTGAAGGGCGGGGCCATCTTGTTCTTGACCACCTTGACGCGGGTCTGGTTACCGGTGACCTCGTCGCGGTCCTTGACCGAGCCGACACGGCGGATGTCGAGACGCACCGAAGCGTAGAACTTGAGCGCGTTGCCGCCGGTGGTGGTTTCGGGCGAACCGAACATCACGCCGATCTTCATGCGGATCTGGTTGATGAAGATGACCATGCAGTTCGACCGCGAAATCGAGGCGGTAAGCTTGCGAAGCGCCTGGCTCATCAGGCGGGCCTGCATGCCCGGAAGGCTGTCGCCCATCTCGCCTTCGATTTCCGCGCGCGGCGTGAGTGCTGCCACCGAGTCGATCACCAGAACGTCGATGGCGCCGGAGCGCACCAGCGTATCGGTGATTTCAAGTGCCTGCTCACCGGTGTCCGGCTGCGAAATCAGCAGGTTTTCGAGATCGACGCCGAGCTTGCGGGCATAAACCGGATCGAGCGCGTGTTCCGCATCGATGAAGCCGCAAATGCCGCCCTTCTTCTGGGCTTCCGCAATCGTCTGCAGCGCCAGCGTGGTTTTACCCGAGCTTTCCGGACCATAGATTTCGATGATGCGGCCCTTGGGCAGACCGCCGACGCCGAGCGCGATGTCGAGACCGAGAGAGCCGGTGGGAATCGTTTCGATCTCCACCACACTGTCATTTGCCCCGAGTTTCATGATCGAGCCCTTGCCGAAAGCCCGTTCGATCTGGGAAAGAGCGGCGTCGAGCGCCTTGCTTTTGTCCACTGATTTTTCCTCTACAAGCCGCAAAGAGTTCTGTGCCATTCCGTCCACCTTTAGGTTATCGTGCTTTCGCAGACAATCCGCGCCCGCTTTCTTATTTTGTACTCCATATGTTCCGTTTTTGCAAGGCCCTGTCAAAGCACTGAAATGAAATGACAAACAACCGCGTGTTCTATTTTTGTTGCATATCCGGTCTTTCGTCTCGGTTGTTATCGATAACCACCGCACCCGGTGACATTTTCATCGCTTCCGATTCGGAAATCGGGCTGTATCGCGGAGATCGGAACTGATGGCACGCGTTCTTGCAATCGGCGGTGCTCATATCGACCGCACCTGTCGACTCGACGCCCCCCATCGTCCCGGCGCCAGCAATCCCGGCACATGGGAAAGCCATATCGGGGGCGGCGTCTTCAATGCCTGCCGCAACCTTGCACGTCTCGGCCACGAAGTCACACTCGTCTCCGCGCGTGGCGGAGACCCTGTCGGCGAGGCCGTATCGAATGCGGCCGAGGCCGCGGGCATCGACGACCGGCCGATGACCTTTCTCGACCGTTCCACCGCCTCCTATACGGCAATCCTCGAACCCGACGGCAATCTGGTGACGGCGGTGGCCGACATGTCGATATACGAGAGAATTCCGCCCCGCCGGATGCTCACCGCACGCTTTCGCGACCTGGTGAGAAATACCGATCTCCTGTTGTGCGATGCGAATTTTCCTGCTCCCACGCTTGAGACATTTGGTTTGATCGCGCGAAAGACCGGGCTGCCGCTTGCAGCCATCGCCATCTCGCCGGCCAAGGTCGTCAAGCTTTCCGGCGTGATCGAAGACCTCTCGGCCCTTTTCATGAATACGGCCGAAGCCGACGCGCTAACCGGCCAGCACAAGCATCAGTACCAGCACCGGATCGAAGCGCTGCGCACTCTCGGCCTCGGCGGCGCAGTCGTCACCAACGGTCCCGAGGCAATCACCGCCTATCTGGGTGAGGAGCAGGCAGCGCACATGCCGCCACCCCTGCCCGCGCTTTCCGATGTGACCGGCGCCGGAGATGCCCTGGCTTCCGGCGTCCTCCACGCACGATTCTCGGGCCACGATCTCGCCACCTGCCTGGAAGTGGGCATTGCGCTTTCGCGACTGACGGTTGCCGTTCCCGGCCCTGTGCGCGACGATCTCACCCCCGAGCTTCTCGACCGGACGATTGCCGAATTGCGCGGATGAGCGACGTCATGCAGACGTCATACGGGATGTCTAGGCCTGTCATCTGAACAGGAATCGACAGGCATGACCGGCAGCTCGAACATGGTGCGCTACACGCGCAGCGCCAACAAGCAACCTCCCCGGCATCTCGGCACGCGCTATAGCGAAGATGGCTTGTTTCTCCCCGAGCCGGGCAACACCGTCGTCTGCCATCTCGTCGCAGAGTCGCCGTCATGGCGCGCCGTCGTCGAGGCGCGCGAGAGCATTCGAAATCTGCCCGGGGCGGAGCGCCTGGCCTTCACGCCGGTCAGCAGTTTGCACATGACCCTGTTTCAGGGCGTCATAGAGTTCCGCCGCGTCTGGCCGTACTGGCCCGAAGGCGTGTCGCTCGATGCCCCGATAGACGACGTGACACGCCTCTATACGGACCGCCTTCGGAATTTTTCCGCAGGGCCTTCGTTCAGCGTGACACCGACCGGCCTCACCCCGACCGGATTGGCGGTCGAGGGCTGCACCCCGGCGGATCGACAGGTTCTCGCCACCTGGCGCGATCGGCTTGCCCATTGCTTCGGCTATCGCCATCCCGACCATGACGACTATGCGTTCCACATCACCTTTGCCTATCTGACCGACTGGTTCGAGGACGATATCACGCAAACGTGGAACGAGGGCCTGGAAGAAGCGTTGGAGCGCCTCAAGAAAAGGGCGCCGGTGCTCGAACTGTCGCAACCGGCTTTCTGCACCTTCAATGACATGCGGCATTTCGAGGCGGTTAAGGTAATCGGCCAATAGCTGAACGCGATGGCTTGCGATCCTGTAAGGACCATGGCAAAGCGCGGAAACCGAACATCCCGCAAGACCGGATATTACAGCCATGTCCCCCAAAATGCTCGCCGTCCACACCCCTGAAGTCGCCGAAGCGCTGGAAAACGGCAAACCGGTCGTCGCGCTCGAATCCACCATCATCACCCACGGCATGCCTTGGCCCGGCAACCGCGACATGGCGCTCAACGTTGAGGCGACGATACGTGAGGCGGGCGCGGTGCCTGCCACGATCGCCGTGCTCAACGGATCGTTGCGCATCGGCCTCACCGAGGCCGAAGTCACCGAACTGGCACAGACGCAGGACGCGATGAAAGTCTCGCGCGCCGACCTCGCCTTCGCCATCGCGCAAGGGCGCACCGGCGCCACAACCGTGGCAGCCACCATGATGGCCGCACAGATCGCCGGCATCTCGGTCTTTGCCACCGGCGGCATCGGCGGCGTTCACCGGGGCGCCGAGGAAAGCTTCGACATTTCCGCCGATCTCGACGAACTCGGCCGCACCCCGGTCATCGTCGTCTGCGCCGGGGCCAAGGCGATTCTCGACATCGAGAAGACGATGGAAGTGCTTGAAACCAAAGGCGTTCCAGTCGTCGCCTATGGGCAGGATCACATTCCGGCTTTCTGGTCACGCGATTCCGGCCTCAAAGCCCCGCTGCGCCTCGATAGCCCACGCGACATCGCCCGCTTCGAGCTTACCCGCCGACTGATGGGTGGGCATGGCGGCATGCTGATCGCCAACCCGGTACCGGTCGAGAACGAGATCCCGCGCGAGCGCATGGAAGAACACATCACCGAAGCGCTGATCGCAGCCGAGCGCGACAACATCACCGGCAAGGAGGTCACCCCTTACCTCCTCGACAAGATCTTCCAGATCACCGAGGGCGTGAGCCTCGAAACCAACATCGCGCTTGTCCTCAACAATGCCCGCCTGGCCGCCGGAATTGCTGTCGAACTGGCGGAAGCCGCGCGCAACTGACCGGCACTTTCGAAAACCAAAAGAAAAAGCCCGGAAGGACGATCCTTCCGGGCTTTTCTGTTGCGAGATTTCGTCCGCCGCTTACTGGCTGAGCGGAACGATCTTGATCTCGACGCGGCGGTTGGCGGCCCGGCCATATTCGGTCGAGTTGTCGGCGACCGGCTGGGTCTCGCCCATGCCGCGGACGTAGAAGCGGCGCGGATCGTTGCCCTGACTGACGAGGTAGCTGTAAACCGACTGCGCCCGGCGCTGCGACAGTTCCATGTTGTAGCTGTCCGAACCGGTGGAATCGGTATGACCGGTCACATCGACGAGCGACTGGTTGAACTTCTTGAGAACCAGCGCCACCGAATTGAGCGTGTCGTAGAACTGCGGCTTCAGGTCGGCGCGGTCGGTGTCGAAGGTGATGTTGGACGGCATGTTGAGCACAATGTCGTTGCCCACACGTGTCACCGACACACCGGAGCCCTGAAGCTGGGAGCGCAATTCGGCTTCCTGGCGGTCCATGTAGACGCCGATGGAACCGCCGGCCAATGCGCCGATACCGGCACCGATCAGCGCGTTACGACGGTCATCGCCGCCGGCAAGCGTGCCGAGTGCGGCCCCGCCCAGCGCGCCAAGGGCTGCGCCGCCAGCGGTATTCGAAATCTTCTGCTGACCCGTATAAGGGTCGGTCGTGCACGCCGAGAGAAAAGCCGCGGCACACACGGCAAGTACAAGCTTGGTCTTCATTTCGGGAATCCCCTCCGTCATCCAATCGCCGCGACTATATAGTCAATTGCGGCAGGATTGGGAAACATCTGCGTTTACCAACATGCCGGTTTCTTACAGCAGCGCGTCAAACCCGGAAGCCGTTCGGATTATCACCGAACGTCGTGCGGAAAGCCCGGGCGAAATGGGCTCGCGAGACATATCCCACCGCAAGGGCTGCCTGACCGCTGCCGGCTCCGGCCGCGATCAGCTTTCGCGCCGCCGCCATTCGCTCCCGCCGCAGAATATCGGAGAACGTGTTTCCCTCCGCAGCCAGACGCCGCCGCAATGTCGATTCGGACATGGACAGCTTCTTAGCGATACGGGCAGCGGTCCATGGCGAATCGAGTTCACCCCGCAGTATCCGGGCCACCCGTTCCGACACCGACAGCCGGAAAAGTGCCGCAGCGGAGGGAACACCGTTCAGGATGGCAAGCAGCTCGGCAATACGCGCCCGGCGGATCGTGTCACTCGGCGGACCGGCGGCAATGGCACGGGCGGCATGCAGCAGCGCCTCGACCAGTTCCGCCGACAATGGCACCTGATAATAGGTTCCACTCGACACGTTAGAAACCAGAGGAGCAAGGTCAGGCACATCCTCCGGCGCGATCTCCAGGATGAGCGACTGATAAACTCCCGTCACAGAGTCCACTTCGTTGACGATATCGAGATCGGTACGAGCAGGCAGGGCGAAGACCATGCCGGGAACCAGTCGCTCGAAGCTTTCGCCGAGCCAGACCTCCTTGGCGCCGCAAAGCACCACCCCCAGGATCGGCCGATCCAGCCGGACCGCGGCCAACCGTTCCCGTGACAAGGCGCAATAGGAAAAGAGGCCCGGCCCGTGAAGCGCAGCCCCCGCGACGCCCGTTTGCCGGAAGGTCGAGAGCTCCGCAAGCAGTCCAACTGCCAGCTCACCGGCTTGTTCGTGGCGGCGGATCGGATGGCGCATGTGGTTCATGAAACTCACGCTACGTCCTTCCGCCCGGTTCGCCAAGCGAGCTGTGACCGGATCGGGTTCAACTGTGACGGATCGCGGTGCGGGTCTGGAAGGCAGGCGGGTTAGAGCTTCGGTGCAATCGCAAACGGAGACATTTCATGACCTACAGATCGACACGCCTTCTTCTCGCCCTGGCGGCAGCCATTGCCGCAACCCCGGTACATGCCGAGACGCACGCCACCGTCATACCCGGCTTCAGCAATCCCGAAAGCGTGCTGATAACAGGCGACCGCCGCTTCGTGTCCAATATCGGCAAGATGCTCGACCCGCTCGGCCATGACGGCGACGGCTTTGTCAGTGAACTCGATGAGCATGGCGTCATCGTTGCACTGAACGCCTTTCCGGGAGAGGAGAACACACTCGACGCTCCCAAGGGCATGGCTTTTCTCGATGGCCGGCTCTACGTGGCCGACATCAACCGGATCGTCGGCTTCGACCTTTCATCCCGCCAACAGGTCTTCGTCGCGCCCTTGAAGGTGGAGGGACCGATTTTGCTGAACGACATTGCGGTACAGGACGATGCGCTCGTGATCACCGACACGCTTGACGGAAGGGTCTACCGGCTCGATGTGGCGGATGGCAGCTTCGAGATGATCTCCGACGGCATTCCCGGCGCCAACGGTATCGTAAACGACGCTGACAACCACCGCCTGCTGGTCGTGGGACTGGGCGCCAAATTCGAGGGCGGAGATCTCTACGAAATCCCCGAAGGCAAAGCACCGGGCAAGCTGCCAAAGGGACCGCACGGCATTCTCGACGGCCTGGCGCTCCTGTCCGGCGGAAGGATGGTGACATCCGACTGGCGCTCGATCGATCCGCCGACGCACGGCTCGGTCAGCCTGTTGGACGGCGACGGGAGCGTGATCCGCGCCATTGAGACCGGGGTGGCGATCACAGGCCCCGCCGATTTCGCCGTGGGCGCGGAAGAGGAAAATATCTGGATCCCCGCGACGGTAGACGGCGCGGTTGTCATTGTCCCACTGATCGACTGACGGCGCACAGACGCTGGCCGGCATCTGCAATGCCGGCCGGAATGCGCGATCACCTATTCTTCGCCCTCGAGCATTTCCTTGACCGCGATCGCCAGCTGCTTGAGCGAGAACGGCTTGGGCAGGAAGCCGAACTTGGCATCCTCGGGCAGGTTCTTGGCGAACGCATCCTCGGCATAACCGGAGACGAAAATGAACTTCATGTCCGGATAATCCTTGCGCAACTCGCGCAACAGCGTCGGACCGTCCATTTCCGGCATCACCACATCGGAGACAATGATATCGACCTGGCCTTCGAGCTCCTCGAGCACTTCGAGCGCCTCGACACCGTTCTCGGCCTCATGGACGACATAGCCCTTGGCTTCCAGCATGCGCTTGCCGCCGCGGCGCACTGCTTCCTCGTCCTCGACGAGCAGCACGACGGCCGAACCGCCGGTCAGATCCTCGGGCGCTTCCTTGGCGGTCTTCGGGGCTGCCGGAGCCGCTGCGGGCTGGTCGGACGAACCGGAAACGAGGGTCGGCGGCGCCATGTCCACTGCCGGCACAGCATCCTCGATGTGGCGCGGCAGATAGATCCGGAAAACGGTGCCCTGGCCGACGACGGAATCGGGATAGATGTAGCCCCCGGACTGCTTGACGATGCCATAGACCATCGACAGGCCCAGACCGGTCCCCTTGCCCACCTCCTTGGTGGTGAAAAACGGCTCGAAAACCTTCTCCAGGATTTCCGGCGCGATGCCGGTGCCCTCGTCCTCGACCTCGATCAGCACGAAGTCGGCGGGCTCCATACCCTTGTGATCAAGTTCCCGGATCTCGTCAGCCTCGACATTGCGGGTGCGGATGGTGAGCGTGCCGCCTTCGGGCATCGCGTCACGCGCATTGACGGCCAGGTTGATGAGCACCTGCTCGAATTGGCCGAGGTCGGTCTTCACCGTCCACAGATCGCGGCCGAATTCGAGCGCCAGCTTCACATGGGTGCCGGTCAGCCGATCGACGAGCATCCTGAGATCGCCGATCACATCGGTCATCGAAAGAACGGTCGGACGCATAGTCTGCTTGCGTGAGAAGGCCAGAAGCTGGCGCACGAGCACGGCCGCACGGTTGGCGTTCCGCTTGATCTCCATGAGATCGGCAAAGCTCGCATCCGACGGCCGCAGCGACAGAAGAAGGTGATCCGAAGACAGCAGAATGGCAGTCAGAACGTTGTTGAAATCGTGCGCAATGCCGCCGGCGAGCGTGCCCACCGCGTTGAGCTTCTGGGTCTGCGCCATCTGCGCTTCCAGCGCCTTCTGTTCGGTGGTCTCCACCGCATAGATAATGGCGGTTTCTTCCGGTGCATCCTCGGCGTGCTCGATCACCGCATTCACGTAGTAGCGGAAATGGCGGTCGTCGGACTGCGGGTCGCGGCCATCGATCGGGGCGATCTTGCCCTGCTTGTCGGCAGCCTCGGACAGCGCGTCGCGGAACGTCTCACGGTCGCTTTCACGCAGCACCGTCTCGAACAGCGCCCCACGGTCGATCTCGTCGCGGCTGATATTGCCCGCAAACATCTGCAAGAACGGGCCATTGGTGCGCAGGATGCGCCCTTTGCCGTCGACCGAGGCGATCGCCATCGGGGTGTTGTTGAAAAAGCGGGTGAAGCGCATTTCCGCGTTCGCCGCATCAAGCGCACTCGTGCCCTGCTCGCGGGAAATGACGATCGTGCGGCTTTCGCCCGGCGCACCATCGCGCGCGGCAGATACCCGGTGGATGATCCTCACCGGCAGGCTCTGGCCGTTCGACTTCAACAGATCGAGATCGAGTTGGGCGGTGCGGTTGAGACCCGGTTCGGCCTGGACGGATTCGATGAGTGCCATGCCCGAGCCTGCCACCAGATCGCGCAGCAGCAGCGTTCCCGGATTGAAGGCGGTCAGATCGAGACCCAGCCATTCGGCAAGCGTCGCATTAATATAGGCGATGGCGCCGCTTCGATCCGCCGAGAAGAACCCGACCGGCGCGTGGTCCAGATAGTCGATTGCGTGCTGGAGCTCCTTGAACACCAGTTCCTGCTCGGTGCGTTCGCTGGTGATATCGGAAATCTGCCAGCCGAGCAGCGGCACCTTGCCTTCGGGGTTCGGGATCGGGCGTCCCTGCAGCCGATACCAGCGCGGGCCGGTGTCCTCGCCCTCCGCAACGCGACCGAGCGGCTGGGCCATGCGGAATTCTTCCTGCGCCTGCCTGCCGCCACGAATGGCGTTGGCCAGCCTGTACACGGCTTCTGAGGAATCCTTGTAGCGGGACAGCAATCCCTCGATCGACTGCACTTCGCCGGGCTTCGTCTGTCCGGTGATCTCGCCATAGGCGTAGTTGGCGTAAATCACCCGATCGCGCGAATCCGTGATCAGGATGCCTTCCATATGCGTGTCGGCGAAACCGCGCGCCAGCGGATCACTTTGCGACTTGGGCGCAATGGCAATGAAGCCGATGACCAGCGAGACAATGAAGAAGATGCCGATAATCGCCAATCCACCGAGGATGCCGAGCATCATCTCGTTGTCGATTCGGTCCTGAAACAGGACAAAGAACGCCGATACGCCAATCATGATGGCGGCCAGCAGAATAAGACGCATGACCGAACGCGGCTTGGCTCCACGGTCAACCAGCGGTGTCGTCGCGCCGTCGCCGGACATCGTCTCGGTCATCTAGTCTATCGCCCTGTCAATTCGCAGATTCCGAGTTGCACCTTATTCGCTTCGCAGGTGCAAGGGCAATCGTTACGCCCCCGGCAAGATGTGGACAGGATCGAGGAATTTGCCAAAAAGCGCGGCCTCAATCCTGCCTTCCGGTTGTGCTAGCAGCATCATCTTCGTTGGAAAGGGTAAGCGACAGCCTTGTCTGCGCGTGAAATTGCCCTTCTTATGCTTTGAATGATCGCTGATCCCGTACCCGGGGCAGCCAAAAACACAGACACCACGGGCCGCCGAGGGGCATTCAGGAGGATTCACGGTGTTGGAAGATCTGGGCAGCGGCCAGACGGGCCATTTCATTGTCGCGTTCACAGTCGTCGGATTGGGGCTTCTCGCCCTGTTTGCCGTGGTGTGGTTTATCCGCGGACGATCGAACTCGACCTTCATCCGCGGCGGCAAGAATCGCCAGCCGCGCCTGGCTGTCCTGGATGCAGCTCCTGTCGACACCCGCCGCCGTCTGGTGCTGGTGCGCCGTGATGACATGGAACACTTGATCCTGATCGGCGGGCCGACCGACGTCGTGATTGAAAGCGGCATAGCGACGGACGCCGAGAGCGCGTTGCTCGACCGGGCGCCGGCCGACAGCCGCTCCACGTCAATGCCCGCCCGGAATGAGCCGGATATCGCCAACGAGCCGAGCGAAACGCAACCAGCCCGCGCGCAAGAGGCACGTTCGCCGGCCATGGTGGCTGCTTCGACGACCGCGACCCGTCCCCCGCAGGCAGAACCGGTGCGGGAAGCAAGAACGGAACCCGTCCGCGATCCTGCGCCGGCCCCTGCCCCGAAGCCGGAAATACAGAAGGCGGTTTCAATCGCCCCGGCGCGCGAGGCTGCACCTGCCGCGCGGCAACCTGCTTTCGTCGTGGCGGCGTTTCCGCACAAAAAGGACGAATCCCATGAGGCGTTGGATGTGCTCGACGCAGCGCGTGGCCGCGTATTGAGCCCGGCGACCGATCCGGATACCGCGGCTATGGATGCCGCCAATGGTCCACAGACGGCCTATCAGGAGTTCGAAGCTGCGGAGCCGGTTTACAAGACACCCGAGCCCCAGAAATTGACCCCGCAACCGGCGCACACAGCCGCCGCGCAGGTCGCGGTCGTTCCCCGGACCATTCAGGCTCCGTCACCCGCGCAGCAGTCGATCCAGCCGTCAGCCCGCGTCCAACTGGGCGGCGAGCGCAACAACCAGTCCGAATTCGAGGCCATTCTCGAGGAGGAACTGTCCGGCGATTTCGAAATGGACGACCTCGGTCTCGGCGAGGAACTGCTTCGCGAGGAGACAAACGTCCGGCGTGACGGTGACCTGTCATCGGTCAGCCCCGCCGCACCTCAGGCAACCACCGCGGCACCGTCCCCGACTGTAGACCCCACCAGAGATCGCAGCCGGGATACGCTCGAAGATGAAATGAACAAGCTTCTCGGCGATCTGACGCGGCGCAACTGATCGAATGTGATCCGTCGAAAACAGATCTGAAGCTCTTCCGTCTGAGCCGTAGTCGCGGTGATGGAAACGGGCGCATGAGTGTAAAGCGACGCGCCGGCCTGCGCGAGCGCTCAGGCGCATCACCCACGCGAACCGGCGAAACAGCACGAGCCACCGCGGAAATTTGCAAGTCTCCAACGCAGGCTCACACAAACCCTGCGCGGGAGACCGCTCCCGTCGCTGGCGCCATGACGCCGCCACATACAAAACAGCCGGCGAAATCGCCGGCTTGTACATTTACTCGTCGCGGTAAACTTTTTCCCGACGTTCGTGGCGCTCCTGCGCCTCGATCGACAGGGTTGCAATCGGCCGGGCGTCGAGACGCTTGAGGCTGATCGGTTCACCGGTTTCCTCGCAGTAGCCGTAAGTCCCTTCATCGATCCGCGACAGCGCGGCATCGATCTTGGAGATCAATTTGCGCTGACGGTCACGAGCACGAAGCTCGATGGCCCGGTCGGTTTCTGAAGAGGCTCTGTCGGCAATGTCGGGATGATTGGCGCTATCTTCGGCCAGATGACCGAGCGTCTCCCGAGCTTCTTTGAGAATGTCGTTTTTCCACGCATGCAGCTTGGCACGGAAGTAGGCACGCTGCTTGGTGTTCATGAACTCCTCGTCATCCGAGGGCACATAAGAGGAAAAATCGATTTCTTCACGCATAGCGATTCCCCCAATACGGACAATGCGGGTGGGTGTATAGCCACACCCGTGACGCTAAACAAGCCTTAAAGAGGCATGTCACGAATTATTTAACCTGTTTTTTCTTGCACGCTAATACATTGAAGAAACATGGTTATCGCCAGAATTTCGGAAAAGCACTTGAACGAGCACTCTGCACAACGCTCAATCAGCTTCTGCTGCTAAGTTGTGCATTTTGCAGTGCAGCAGATTTGCTTGTTGCCCTCGGCGCAACGGTGCTTACAGTTCGGGAATGTCTGAGACCGGCACCGCACCCTTCACCATATTTCTTGTCCGCCACGCCAACGCTGCCTGGCCGCAGCCGGGTATGCTTGACTTTGACCGAAAGCTTGACGAGCGCGGCCGAGCGGAAGCGCACACTGTTGCCGATCGCATGGCCGCGCGGAGCTTTCAGCCGGACCATGTCATCTGCTCACCGGCCGCGCGCTGCGTGGAAACGCTCGATATCCTGAAGGACCGGTTCGATCGCGATCCCGGCATTCGCTTCGAGGAACGGCTCTATACCGATGGCTCGGATACCTATCTCGAACTGATCGCCGCCCATGCGGCAAACGCACCGGCGTCGGTGATGATCATAGGCCACAATCCGATGATGGAAGAGACTTCCCATGCCCTTCTGGCAAACATGGGCGAATCCCTTGAGACCATCCTCGGCTATGACTTCCCGACTGCCGGCCTGCTCGCCCTCGAAAGCCTGCCGGAGGACCGCCCGGCGATCGCAGGCCATGGACGCTTTATCGAACTTCTTTCACCGCGCGAGCGCTAAGGCTTTGGCTTTACTGCCTCACCGCGCCTTAAATTCAGCCCTTCGACACCTATATCTCACACCAGACAGAGTTATGCGGAGCAAGGTAACAGCGTGGCGCCCCCCTTTTCGAGCCTGACAGACGAAGCCCTCATCGCGCTCGGGACGATTGGCGAACGCGCAGGCAGCCTGTTCAATCCCTCCGTTCGACTCGGCGTGACCGGCCTGTCGCGTGCCGGCAAGACGATCTTCATCACCTCGCTCGTTCACAACCTGCTTCACGGCGGTCGTCTGCCGATGTTCGAGGCGGCCTGGTCCGGACGTATCTCGAAAGCCTACCTCCAACCGCAGCCGGATGACGCCGTGCCGCGCTTTCAGTACGAGGATCACATTGCCCGATTGGTGCAGGACCGCCTCTGGCCCGATTCAACGCGGGCGATCTCGGAACTCAGGCTGGTGATCGAATATGAATCCGCAAGCGGCTGGGGGCAGCTGTTCTCGGGCGGCAAGCTCAATCTCGATATCGTTGACTATCCCGGCGAATGGCTTCTCGACCTGCCGCTTCTGGCGCAGGACTACCGAACCTTCAGCCGCAATGCCGTCGAACTCGCCCGATCTTCGGCGCGCTCGGATCTCTCCGGCAAATGGCTGGCGCGCGCATCACAGGTCAACGCTCATGGCGAGGCGAGCGAGGAGACCGCCCGTGAACTCGCAGCCCTCTTCACCGAGTATCTGGCGGCGTGCAAGGCAGACAGCCGCGCCCTTTCCACCCTGCCGCCGGGGCGTTTCCTCATGCCCGGCGATCTGGACGGTTCGCCCGCCCTCACATTCGCGCCCCTTCCCGATCTTGACGACAGCCGTGCACCTTCCGGCAGCCTGCAAGCGATGATGGAACGACGCTTCGAGAGCTACAAGTCTGCGGTCGTCAAACCCTTCTTCCGCGAACATGTCGCCCGCCTCGATCGCCAGATCGTTCTCATCGACGCCATGCAGGCGATGAATGCAGGTCGCGATGCGGTGATCGATCTCGAACGTGCGCTCGCAGAAGTTCTCGAATGCTTTCGCCCGGGCCGCAACAACCTCATCTCGCGTCTCTTCACCCACCGCATCGACAAGGTTCTGGTCGCAGCGACGAAGGCCGACCATCTCCATCATGAAAGCCATGACCGGCTGGAAGCGCTCGTCAGCCGCCTCGTCGACCGCGCGGCCACCCGCATCGGCGCGTCTGGTGCGGATATCGAGGTCATCGCCATGGCTGCCGTCCGCGCAACCAGGGAAGCGAGCGACACAAGTGGCGACGACAATCTTCCGCTGATCGTCGGCACGCCGATCAAGGGGGAAGAAATCGACGGCCACATCTTCGATGGCGAAACCAAAACAGCCATATTTCCCGGTGACTTGCCGAAGAATCCGGAATCATTCTTCGAGCAACTTGAATCCGGGTCCAAGCCCCCCATTCCGCCGATCAACATCGTGCGCTTCAGGCCGCCGAAGATCGAGCGCGACGAACACGGCGTGAAACTGTCCCTGCCCCATATCCGCCTCGACCGGGCGCTCAACTTCCTGATCGGAGACCGGCTCGAATGACCGAACCCAATAAGCCGCACCGGGCGCCGCGCGCCGTTCCGATCGACGAACCGGAGACCGATCGTCGCGACTATGCCGAGGCCGAACGCATTCGCCATCCGCGCATGGTCAAGGGTGCCGTCGCGTTGACCGCCCCTGAAGACGACCCGTTCCTGAAGGAAGAGATCGAACTGCCGGTGGCTGTCCCCCGCAAGCATCGCGGCCTGACTGCCGGAAAGATTCTGCTCGGCAGCCTGTCGGTTCTCGCTTCCCTCGCATTCGGCTACTGGCTCGATTCTCTCATCCGCGCCCTGTTCGAACGATTGCCCTGGCTCGGCTGGGTCGCTGCCGGTTTCACCGTCTTGGCCGCCCTTTCCCTCGTCGTGATAGCCTGGCGGGAATTACGCGGCCTGCGCCGGCTTGAAAAAGTCGCAGACCTCCGGGCAGAGATCGAGAAGATCGAACCCCAGCCATCGGCAAAGGAAGCGCGGCACCTGGTGGACCGCGTCACCACCTTCCTCGGCAACAGGCCGCAGACCGCACGCGGACGAAAAGCCATCGCCTCGCTGGAACACGAGATTGTCGACGGGCCGCAGCTCATGCGTTTTGCGGAGCGCGAACTGCTTGCGACACTCGACCGCGAGGCGCGTGCGCTTGTGGTCAATGCGGCCCGGCGGGTGTCTGTCGTGACCGCCGTCAGTCCACGTGCCAGCGTCGACATGCTCTACGTCCTGTGGGAAGCAATCCGGTTGGTACGCGGGATTGCCATCCTCTACGGCGCACGCCCCGGCGGCTTTGGCATGATGCGGCTTTTCCGCGACGTGATCGCCCATCTGGCGGTTACCGGTACCGTTGCAGCCGGCGACAGCCTGATCGAACAGGCTGTCGGTCACGGGGTGGCGGCACGCATATCGAGCAAACTCGGCGAAGGCGTCATCAACGGGCTGATGACCGCACGCATCGGTGTCTCTGCCATGGACCTCTGCCGGCCGATGCCGTTCGTGGAACTCAAGCGCCCGCGGGTGAGCGAGTTCTTCACCGACCTCACCAGTCTGATGTCAAAAAAATCGAAAGCGGAAACAACGGACTAGAAGCGACCAGTTCCGACTGGAGACTGTTCGTAACCACCCATTAACCATCCCGACAGCATGATTGCCGCCAGTTCCCAATCAATCAGGTGTGCTCATGTCTGCCCGTCTCTCGTTCGTGCCACTTGCCGCTCTTGCGCTCTGCGCCACCGCCGCTTTCGCGCCCGCTCAGGCCAGCGACCGCCAGTTCTTCGATTCGATCGAAGGCCAGTGGCAAGGTCCCGGCGAGATCGTCGCGGGCAAGTACAAGGGCACCAAGTTCGTCTGCAATCTTGCCGGCGATTCCCTGACCTCAAAGAGCGAGGGCATCTCGCTCGACGGCAATTGCCGCGTCGGCGTGTTCTCGCAGAAGATGTCGGCCACGATCTCCCGCAAGGGCAAGACCTACACCGGCAAGTTCCTCGACGGCGCCAAGGGCGAAGGCCTCGACGTCGTCTCCGGCCGTGTCGAACGTGACAATGTGGTTATCGGCATCAACCGGAAGGCGCTCGACGGCGCCATGGTGGCCCGCCTGACCAATCCGGAAACAATGAACATCACGATTTCCGTGAAGGTCGGCGAAACACTCGTTCCGGTCATCGGCATGACCCTGAAGCGCGATCTCGACCGGATCGCCACCGGCTCGGTCCGCTAGAACCCTCAGGCGGCATCGCCCTCGGAGAGAGCCTGCCGCCACCAGCTTCCGTCTGCACTTAGCTGCTCTATCCCCGCGCCATCGGCCTGGCTTGCCCAGGCCTCGACGTTCTGCAGGTTGATAAGCGCGTCCGGCGCGATGTCGGCCAGCGGGACCATGACGAAAGCCCGCTCGGTCATCCGCGGATGCGGAACCGTGAGCGTGGCGTCGTCGGAATGGAAATCCCCGTGCAACAACACATCGAGATCGATGGTGCGCGGACCCCAGCGATCCTCCCTCACCCGTCCCAGCTCCGTCTCGACGGAGAGACAGACATCCAGCAAGGCTTCCGGCGACAGCGTGGTGCCGAGAAGCGCACAGGCGTTGAAGAACCAGGCCTGGTCGGTCTTGCCCCATGGCGGGGTACGATAGAGCGCCGACACGGCGAGAACGTCGATATCCGCGCGCGCGTCGAGCTTGGCCAAGGCCTTTGCCATGGTCACGGTCGGCTCGCCGATATTGCCGCCGAGCCCGATGGCCGCGATGGTGCGTTCCCCCATGGTCACGGCTCTAGTCACGACTGACAACCGTAACCTCGACATGGTCGAGGATCCCCGGCACCGGAGCGTTGGGCTTGCGTATAGTGATCTCGGCCTGTTCGATCTGCGGGAAGTCCGCAATCAACTGACGCCCGATGTCGCGCGCCAGCGCCTCGATGAGAAACCGCCGCCGTCCGGTGACGATGGATTCGATCCGCGCGAACGCCTTGCCGTAATCGACGGTGTTTTCCATCTCGTCGTCATCGAGCGGACCCGACGCACGCACCGACAGAACCGCATCGACGAAGAAGCGCTGCCCCAGCTGCTCCTCGGCCTCGAACAGCCCGTGGCGGGCGAAAAAGGCGCAATTGACCATTCTGATCGTGTAGAGTTCACCCATGGTCACTGTCCTCGCATGGTTTGTGCAATCACCGCGTCGGCGACGGCCAGCGCATCCCGGTTGCTCTTCACATCGTGCACCCGGAAGATCGCGGCACCGGCAAGCCTGAGCATAACCGATGTCGCAGCCGTCCCCGTATCACGCTCGTCGGCTGCCTCGCGTCCCGTCAGCGCTCCGATAAACCGTTTTCGCGACGTTCCGGCGACAATAGGCAGGCCGAGCAAGTTCAGCTCAGCCATTCGCGCCATTAGCTCGACGTTTTCCGCCGTATCCTTGGCAAAGCCGAAGCCGGGATCGAGAAGGACGCGGTCTCGGCCAATGCACGCCTTCGCGGCGATGTCGAGCGACGGCTCGAACCAGTGGAACTGGTCGGCAATCACGTCCGGCAGCTTGTCGCGCTTGCGGCCCGTATGCATGATGATGACCGCTGCCTTCGCCTCGGCAGCGACCCGGGCAATCTCCGGCTCCCGGCGCAGCCCCCAGACATCGTTGACAATATGAGCACCTGCCTCAAGCGCCAATCGCGCGGTTTCCGCGCGATAGGTATCGACGGAGAGGAACGGACCGTCATCCCCGAATGCCTCGGCAAGCGCCCTGAAAACCGGCAGGATCCGCGCCTGTTCGGCGTCCGGCGATACAGGATCGGCGCCCGGCCGCGTCGATTCACCACCGATATCGATGATATCGGCGCCATCGGCGACCATCTGCCGCGCCGCTTCCACCGCGTTATCCGTCTCGAGGTTGCGCCCGCCGTCGGAAAACGAGTCAGGCGTAACGTTCAGGATGCCCATTACAAGCGACTTCGGCCCGATCTCCATTGAACGACCACGAGCCACCGGAACCTGGCGCGGCTGGAAAGTTTCTGGTGAGGCTATCAACAAATTGTCACCTTGGCGGGCATATCTACGATCGGCTTCCTGTTGCATCACCGGCCGCCATGGCGCAAGGTTTGGGAAGTCGATTTGAGGAAATGGCATGCGTCTGACACCCATTGCGGCGGCATTGGTTTTCGCTGCCTCGCTGACCACAGCGGGCCAGGCTGAAACACTCATCTCCAAATCCTATCAGTATTTCAACATCGGCGGGCGCACCGCCGGCGATCTCGACCGGGAACTCTCGCGCCACGGCCCAAAGGCGTCCGGCACGGAGATGCGCCATCCGGGTGCCACCAGGATGAAATTCAGCGGCACGATCAGCTATCAGCAGCTTCGAAACGGCCGCTGCAAGGTCAAAAGCGCCGAGATCAAGCTGCACACCAAGCTCATCCTGCCGCGCTGGACCAATCGTCGGCGCGCCGAAAAGGACGTGGTGATGATCTGGGATACGCTCTCGCGCGATATTAAGCGGCATGAAGAGCGCCACGCCGAGATCGCCAGGCAATATGCCCGGAAACTCGAAAAATCTCTTGTTTCGATGTATCCGCGCAAGAACTGCGAAGCGATGGAAGCCGCCGCCAACGCCGAATCCGACAAGATCCTCTCGAAGCATGACCGCGCACAGGTGGCCTTCGACCGGTCCGAGTCGGCAAGCTTCGAACGCCGCATGACGCGGATGCTGCAGTTCAAGCTCGACAAGATGAAGAGCGAAAATTAAGGGCGGCCGAAGCCGCCCTTGTCATGTTCCAATCCGCCTAGCTGCGTCAGGATACGCCGAGCTTCTTCTGGAGCTTGGTCGATGAGGTCGTGTACTGGAAGACCACCTTTTCGTCGGGCGAAGCAATGCGCTTGACGGCCTGCGTCATCAGTGCGGCTTCGTGGAAGCCCGACAGGATAAGCTTCAGTTTGCCCGGATACCAGTTGATGTCGCCAATGGCGAAAACACCGGGAATGTTGGTCTCGAACTTCTCGGTATCGACCTTGATCAGGTTTTCGTGGAGGTTGAGCCCCCAGTCGGCAATCGGGCCAAGCTTCATGGTGAGCCCGAAGAACGGCAGCAGCCGCGTGCAGGCGACTTCGACATCGCCGTCCGGCCCCTTGATCACGGCACCCTCGAGCTTTCCGTCAGTGCCCTTGAGTTCCTTGACCTGACCGACCTGGAAGTCGAGCTCATCCTTTTCGTTGAGCGCAAACATCTTGTTGACGCTGTCGGGAGCGGCGCGGAATTCCGGTCTGCGGTGGACGAGTGTCACCGATTTTGCCACCGGCTGCAGGTTGAGTGTCCAGTCGAGCGCGGAATCGCCGCCGCCGACGATCAGAAGGTCCTGGTCCCGGAAATCCTCGATCCGGCGCACCGAATAGAACACGCTCGAACCTTCATACTCTTCGATACCCGGAACCGGCGGACGCTTGGGCTGGAAGGACCCGCCGCCCGCTGCAATGACGACAGCCTTGCAGACTAGGATTTCGTTTTCGTCCGTCACCACTTCGAAACGGCCGTCATCTAGCTTCTTGAAGCCCGAAACCATGCGGTTGAAGTGAAATTCGGGCTTGAATGGCTCGATCTGCTCGAGAAGCTTTTCGGTGAGCTCCTGCCCTGTGATCGTCGGCCAGGCCGGAATGTCGTAGATCGGCTTTTCCGGATAGAGCTCGGCGCACTGCCCGCCCGGCCGGTCGAGAATGTCGATCAGGTGGCACTTCAGATCGTAGAGGCCGAGTTCGAAAACCGCAAAAAGGCCTACCGGCCCGGCGCCGATGATCACGACATCGGTTTCAATCGGAGTGGTCATCGAGATGTCTCCGTTCTGGGAGGTGGAGATCAGGCCTGGCGTTCCGGCACGCGCACGACAAGGCCGTCAAGTTCGTCGCGCACCTTGATCTGGCACGAGAGCCGCGACGACGGACGCACGTCGAAGGCGAAGTCGAGCATGTCCTCTTCCATCGGCTCGGGCGTGCCGACAGTTTCTGTCCAGGCATCGTCGACATAGACATGGCAGGTCGCGCAGGCGCAGGCGCCGCCGCATTCGGCCTCGATACCCGGCACCGAATTGCGGATCGCATTCTCCATCACCGTCGAGCCGTTCTCGGCGTCGATGTCGAATTGCGTTCCGTCAAACGCGATAATGGAAAGTTTGGTCATATATCCCTCGCCCGCATGTCATGGATGGCAAACATGCGGTTTTTCATACACGCTCAGTGTGACGTGACAAGAATGAAAAGCGCAATGCGGCAATTCGCGGTGCGCGATGGAGGGCTGACCGGCTTGAGACGCGGACGTGGCACATCTTGCCCTCGCCCCGCGAATGCATGATGCCGGATGGATAGCCGTCGTGCCGCCGGTCAGACATCAATCACCGGCGGCGCAGCGGACCGATCCTAGCGGTTCAGGCCGATGATGAAGCTGTCGACCGAAACGACCGCCTTGGTGAAGGCCGTGAGAAGTCTCGCCTGTCCGGGCTTGTTCTCGATGGCTTCCGCCGCACGGGCCACCTCGAAAGCGCCCACACCCTTCGCCGAACCGGCGATCATGTGCGCGAGCTTCACCTGGGCTTCTCCTGAAAGAGCGGGAAGCTCGTGAACTGCTTTTCGGATCTGCTTGGCGAAGATGGTCAGGACTTCAGCTTCGAGGTTCTTGTCGCCACCGGTCTGTTTGGCGAGGTGAACGAGGTCGAGGGGCCGGTCTCCGGACGGTCGCGGGGTCGGGCCGCTGTCGGGAGCTTCAAATGCAATGCTAAACGCCGCCATGGCGGTTTTCCTTGTCTGTGTCAGTTTGGGAAGATCATGCTCCCCGTTAGCTGTCTCCTTGCCTAAGACGGTTCATAATGGGGATGGAAATCTGTCGATATGGTTAACGACGTCTAAATGTGGCGTTTCATTGGCAGATTTTGAAAATGCGACCAATTGTAGAAAGCCGGGGATAACGTGACACTGATATGCACCGGGGAACCGCAATTGTGGATTCCGGGCTAATGTGTCACTAGTCTGATTGATATGATTGCATTTTTGCCGCCTTTGGCAGCGAAAACAGGCACGTGAGACGTCCGGTCGAGGGGAATTCCAAGGACAGGCGGAGCTCCCCCCGGTTACCGCCCGGACGCCCATCGGGGCACGAAAGCGAAGTACATGAGTAAGAACAAAGCAGACAAGAGCCTCGACGAGCAAGCGTTTGAAGCGCTCGAAGACGCCCTGGCTCTCGACGATAACGACCTTTCCAATGACGAGTTGGAGGCGAAGGTCTCGGCCGCCGCGAAGGATCTTGCCGACGCGCAGACCGACGATTCGAAGGCCAAGGTCAGCGAGAGCAGCAAGTCTGACACGAAGCAGGACAAACCTGCCCGCTCCACGCCGCCCTATACGCCGGCGGGTCCTTTCGCCCCTGCCAACGACGACAGCCGCAAGACGCCGGCCGCTCTCCTGCGCGCATTCGAGATTCGCTCCAGCCGCGGCGCCGTGCGCAATGCGCTTCTGCTGTCGCTGTTCTGGACCATCGGCTGCCTGGGAATCGCCAACCTGCTCTACGGTCCGGAGATCTTCCAGATCCGCAGCGTGAACCAGCTGCTCGCCATGCCTGCGGCCATCGGCGTGCTGGTCGCCATCGTGATACCGATCTTCGTCTTCTTCTCCTTCGCCATCATGATGGCCCGCGCCCGCGAAATGCGCACGGCTGCCCGTTCGATGGCAGAAGTCGCGCTGCGCCTTGCCGAGCCGGAAGCCATTGCCGCCGACAAAATCATGACTGTCGGTCAGGCCGTGCGCCGCGAGGTCTCCTCGATGAACGAAGGCATCGAGCGCACGATCGCTCGCGCCTCCGAGCTGGAGACCCTCGTCCATGCCGAAGTCAACGCGCTCGAGCGCAGCTATACGGATAATGAAGTCCGCGTCCGCGGTCTTGTTCAGGAACTCGGCAACGAGCGCGACGCCATCGTCACCCATGCCGAGCGCATCCGTGCTTCGATCACCGGCGCCCATGAACAGCTGCGCAACGACCTCAGCAGCGCAGGCGACGATCTGACCAACCGCCTGTCGACCTCCGGCGAGGCGGTCGCCCAGCTGCTCGACACGCGCGCGGCACAGCTTCAGAGCCAGACTTCCGAAGTTGCAGAAGCAATCGAGAACATTCTTGGCTCGCGCACCGAAGGCCTTCTGGAGACCCTCAAGACCTCCGGGAACGACCTCACGGAAGAGTTCGACACCCGTATCGAAATCCTCCGCGCCCAGCTTGAACAGCGCGGCAAGGCGCTTCTCAACGAGTTCGAAACGCGTGCTTCGTCCCTCGATGCGAACACCGAGAAGCTCAATGCCGCCCTCTCCGAGCGGGCCCGCGAGCTCAACGAGACGCTCATCGCCCGTACCCGGGAAATTTCCGAAAGCATCGGCGTCGGCCAGCAGGCGATCTCCAGCGGCCTCGAAGACACGCTCGCCATGCTCAACTCGACGCTCGACGAAAAGGGCGCCGCCTTCCGCCAGGCGCTCAAGTCGAGCGCCGACGACGCGGTCATGGATCTCGATCTTCGCTCAAGCCTCTTCGAGGATCGCCTTGCCTCGTCTGTCACCAGCCTGAATACGGCCTTCGACGAACGCGTCTCCGAGTTCACCAGCGCCTTCGACAGCCGCGCCGGCTCGCTCGACAGCAAGCTCAGCGAGAGCCTGTCGCGCATCAACGAGACCCTCAACGGCTCGACCGATGCAATCGACGGCATCCTGTCCTCGGGTCTCGAGCGCATCGGAAGCACCTTCAAGGACAATGTCGAGCGTGTGGACAACGTCGTCACACAGGCATCCGACCGCGCCATTCGCGGCATGGACGAGAAGACTGCCGCCCTCCAGCAGGCTGCCGAAACCTCGGCCGCCCGCATGGAGAATGCCGCCAACACCGGATCGGATTCGATCAATGCCGCGCTTGCCGGCATGGAGCAGCGCTTCGAGGAAACGCTCTCCTCCCGCTCGGCGTCGCTGTTCGGCAAGATCGAGGAATCGACCCAGGATCTCGGCACAGAGCTCGACATCCGCATCGGGGCCCTGCACTCGGCGCTCGACGAGAAATCCGGCCAGATCAATTCCGGCATGGACGAGCGTGCCAACGCCCTTCGCGAGAATCTCGATTCGGCGACCGGTCGACTCGAAAACCTCCTCCAAGAACAGTCTGGCCGTGCGGCCTTCCTCGCCGACGAGGCGACAGGACGCATGCGCACCATGCTCGACGAGAAAGCCGGCAAGGTCGGCGAACTCGCCAACTCCGCAACCGACCGGATGGCAAGCGTGCTCGACGGACAGTCGAACCGCTTGGCAGCCATCGCAGATACGTCTGCGAACCGGTTGGAAGGCGCATTCGAAAATCACGCGAGCCGCATCGGATCCGTTTCGGAGAAAGCGGCCGAGCGCATCGAATCTCTGACCGAGAACGCCTCCGGTCGTCTGGAAGGGGCATTCGAAAAACATACAAGCCGCATCGAAGCTCTTTCGGACAACGCGGCCGGTCGCATGGAATCCCTTACAGAGACGACGACCGGTCGACTCGAGGGTGCATTCGACAATCACGCCAACCGCGTCGAGTCGCTCACAGACAACGCCGCCGGCCGGATCGAGAATGTCTTCGAGACCCATTCCGGCCGCGTTGCCAACATCACCGACACCGCCGCCGAACGCATGCAGACGATGTTCGACGAACAGGCGACCCGCCTCTCGGGTGTTACCGAAGGTGGCGCCGGTCGTATCCAGACGATGTTGGACGACCACACCGGCCGCATCGGCGAATCGACAGAGGCTGCAGCTGCCCGCTTCGAGCAGACCTTCGAAAAGGGTGCCGACCGCGTGGACGAGCGCCTGACCACCATGAACACTCTGCTCGGCCAGGGCCTCGACGGCGTTTCGCGCACTATCGAGGAAAAGGCTGGCGGTCTCGCCGCCAAGCTTCGCGAGGCTGTTGCACAGGCTTCCACCGACCTCGACGCCGAAGCGCTCAAGGCCGGCGAGAACCTCGAAAACGTCTCGGCTGGTTTCGCGACCCGCATGGAAGGTCAGAGCCACCAGTTCATCGAGCGACTGGAAGAACACCTCGACGAACGCAGCGCCAATTTCGCTGCCCATGCCAACAGGATTGCCAACGAAGTTTCGTCCAGCGCCGAGTCACTCAACCGCGAAGCTTCGCGCATCGGTGAGATTGCTGCAGGCGTCGGCCAGACTGTCAGCGAGCAGGCCCAGGCGATCAATTCGCTGTTCGCTGAAAGCGAGTCCCGCCTCACCGAGCAGGCAAGCCGCATTTCCGGCCTGATCACCGAGGAAACCGACCGGGCCGCCGGCCAGATCGGCACCACCGCCGACAAGCTGGCAATGACGCTCGAGGAAAAGACCCGAATCATGTCCGAGCGCATGGCGGAAGTCGGCTCCTCGCTCGAAGGCACCACCGACCAGATTTCGGCAAGGCTATCGGAGAAGACCTCGGCTATCTCGGCCGAACTCACCGAGAAGACGGAATTCCTCTCCTCGGCACTTTCCGAGCGGACCGGCGCGATTTCGGCCGAGCTGACCGAGAAAACCGAGTCGCTCACCTCCGCTCTGTCGGAGCGCACCAGCGCAATCTCTTCCGAACTGACCGAGAAAACCGAGTCGCTCACTTCCGCTCTGTCGGAACGCACCAGCGCGATCTCTTCCGAACTGACGGAAAAGACCGAGTTCCTGACCTCCGCACTGTCGGAAAAGACGGACGCGCTCAGCGCCTCGATCTCGCAGAAGACCGACTCGCTCTCGAACGCCCTGTCGGAAAAGACGGAATCGCTGACTGCCAAGCTTACCGAACAGACCGGTTCGCTGATCGAGAACCTGGAGCGCACGGAGAAAGCCATCGACGTTCGCGCCACCTCCGTCGGCTCGACGCTCGACGAGCGCACCCGCGAACTCAACTCGATGCTGGCGAGCCGTTCCTCGGAACTCTCGCGCCTCATCGACGATCAGGTTCGTCCGCTGGTGGATCGTTATGCCGAAAGCGGCCAGTCTATCGCGAGCGAACTGGCCGATATCACGCAGAAGAGCACCGAGCGCCTGCAGGCCGAAAACGCTGCGCTCATCAACGCGCTCTCGACCCGCACCAGCGAAACGCTGTCTGCCGTCGAAAACGCCAACCGCAGCCTGACGGCCAATGTCGAGGATCTGCTGGGCCGTCTTTCGGAGAGCAACGCCTCGATCTCGCACCTGCTCGAAACCGCCGGCACCTCAGTGGCTTCGGCCTCTGCAGAACTGTCGGAAGTCTCCGGACGTTTCGAAAGCTCGACGCAGAAGGCATCCGATCTCATCTCGACATCGGCCCGGCTGCTCGACGGCAAGGTGGAGCGTCTGTCGGACATCTCCGGCAACACGCTCAACCAGGTCGGCCAGATTGCCGGTCGCTTCGACGAGCACTCCCGCGTTCTGGCATCCGCTTCGGATCTTCTGGGTGCCGCCCAGTCGAACCTCGCCTCTACGCTCGAAGAGCGCCAGCAGGCCCTTCAGGCGCTTTCCGTCGGCCTCGTTGGCCGCTCGGAGGAAATCGAGAAGACCATGCGCTCGCTCGAGGGCATCGTGTCCGGCGCCTTCTCCAACGCAGACAACATGGCCAACCGTGCCGCCGGCAAGCTCGGCTCGGGCCTGCGTTCCGCAGTCGAGGAAGCCGGTCGCACGCTCAGCGAGACTGAGGAACAGGCTGACGCTACAGCACGCAAGGTCCGCGACACCATCGTGGCTGCCGTCGGTGACGCCTCCTCCCGGTTCTCGGATGCGACCGACGAAATCCGGCGCTCGGCCAATGACATCCGCAAGGAACTGGAATCGACGCGCGAAGAACTCAAGCGCGGCGCATTCGACCTGCCGGAAGAAACCCGCGAGAGTGCGGCCGCCATGCGCCGCGCCGTCAGCGACCAGATCAAGGCGCTGCAGGATCTCGCAAGCCTTGTGGGCCAGACCAGCCGTCGTGCCGAGATCGCCGAACCTGCTGCGCAGCGGCAGGCGCCTGCCCGTCCGCGCCAGCAGGCCCCTGCACCGCGTCAGGAACCGGCACCGGCTCCCGCGCCGACCTTCGACGCTCCGCTGCGTGGAAGCCAGGACTATGCTCCGGCACCTGCCAAGCAGTCCCAGCCTGCCGCACAGCCGAAGGGGTCGGGCTGGGTCTCCGATCTTCTGCGCGGCGCCGCTCAGGAAGAGCAGCGGAACACGCAGCCGGCCCGTACCGCAAGCCGCACCGGCAACCCCGACCGCAATCCGCGTCACGTGATGGAATCGCTGAACTCGCTGTCCGTCGATATCGCCCGCGCCATCGATCACGATGCGTCGGTCGAACTCTGGCGGCGCTACCAGCGCGGCGAGCGCGACGTCTTCACCCGTCGTCTCTACACGCTGAAGGGTCAGCAGACCTTCGATGAGATCAAATCGAAGTACAGCCGCGAACCTGAATTCCGCGGTGCGGTCGATCGCTACATCGCCGATTTCGAAAAACTTCTATCCGATGTCGCCCGTAACGACCCGGACAACATGATGACGCAGACCTATCTGACGTCGGATACCGGCAAGGTCTACACCATGCTGGCCCATGCCAGCGGCCGCTTCGAGCGGGCCTGATTTGACTGGCCGAGACGAAACAACGAAAAGCCCCGCCATCGAGCGGGGCTTTTCAGTTCTGGGTCTCGGTGAAATCGCCATTCGCTGCCGCGATCTTGCGGCCATGACCACGTTTTACCGCGACGTAATCGGGCTGGAGGTCCTGGCGGACCGCGGCGGATTGATTTTCTTCAGGCTGCCCAATGGGGTGGCAGGACACACGGCCGTGCTGGCGCTGTTCGATGAAAGCCGCAATCCCGAGCGCCCCTCACCCGACATGCAGCGCTCGACGCTTCACCACCTCGCGCTCACCGTCACGCAGGAAGGGCAACAAGCCGCCTGCCGCTGGTTCGATGCGCACGGTGTGGAATGGCGATCGGAGGAGTTTGCATGGATCGGGTGGCGCGGGGTTTTCGTGACGGATCCGGACGGCAACCAGGTTGAACTGGTCGCAGCGGTCGGCCATAGCGGTGACGCCGGAACCTAGAAGCGCTGCAGCGCCCAGCGCACGAGATCGGCCGTTACATTGTCGAAGGCGCGATCAAGCGCTTCCACATAGGCCGAATTATCCGAACCGGCGACCGGCGAAGTCGAGCGGAAGACCTGCTGATCCCGCACGGTGCCATTGCGGTCGTTGATGACCTTGGCCGAGATTTCGACAATTGCAGTCCGGCCACCCTGTACCCGCACTTCGAAGGCGCGGATGGATGTTGCGATCTGGTAGTCGATTGCCAGCCCTTCACCCGGACGGCCGACACCACCCAGGCGATTGGTGTTCTCGAACGCTTCCACGAGCTTGGCCTGCACGATCTTGGGCAGGCGGTCCGACCACTGCGAGTCCGCCAGATACTCGATGGACGACGGCGTCGGCTTAATGACGATCTGCTCGCTGTCAAGCGCCTTGAGTGCCAGCGGCTCGGCAATCAGGATCTGCCGGCGCGGCGAAGCACGGCCCTCCACTTCGGGGGTGCCGGTCAAAGCATAGGTATCGGGCGGCGTCTTTGGGACCAGCGAACCGCAGCCCGAAAGGAGCGCAACACCAACAATCGCCACCACACTCGCCCGCATTTTCGACATGAATTCCCGATGTCCGATCAACTTCATTGTCCTGCGATGATTGGGTTGCCGTATCGCCGCCGGATCGGCCCCAATTCTTCCCCCATGTTAACGACGGGTTCGACCGTCATATTGTTTCACCGTATCGCCGCCAAAAATGACCCGCTGCGGATCGCGCTCTATACTCGAAATGCTGCTCTCGATCCGGTTGATCGAACGCCGGGCGTCCTGCACCAGCGCTTCCACGTCGCTCAGTCCCGAGGTCGAGAACCGTTGCAGATTGTCCGCGATCGGTCCGATACGGGCATTGAGGTTGTTGGCGACGTCGCGGAAGGACTTCAGCGTCTCACGCGCGTCGGACATCAAACTGTTGGTTTCGTCGTCACCCAGCAGGCTGTCGAGCTTGGCCAGCACGCCATCGACCTTCGTCGAGGCATTGTTGAGCCGGTTTGCCATCTGTTTGACGTCCGTAATGATCTGGTCGTAATCGTCCTTGCGGTCCGTGAAGGTGGCAACAACGGTTTTCGCATCCGCGATCGCGGTACGAGCATCACCGCTGGCCACCGAAATATCATCGACGACCTTGCGCACCTTCTGTGGATCGACTTCGGCCATGAGCGTGTCGACCTTCTCGAGTGTCTTGCCTGCCTGCTGACCGACGGTCTTGAAGGATTCGGCTGCGTCGGACAGCCGGGTCACGACCTTGGAAATGTCACCCGAAGCGTTGGCGACGTCCTTGGTCACCTTTTCCACATTGGTCACAATCTCGGTTATCTTCTCCGGCTTGGCCGATTCGAGCAGCGTCTGGGCAGCCTCAAGCGTCGAATCAAGTCGCGCCGAAACGCTCTGGATCGTTTCGGAAAGGCCCGAGACGGACTTCAGGAAATCGTCGATTCCTTGTGAATTCTCGGCCAGAGCATCCGTGAACGTCTCGGCATTCTGCAAGGTCTGCGTGAGCGGGCCGCGCGCGTCATTGACGAAGCCCTCGATCTCGCCGATCACATTGTTGGCCCGCGTCATGATCTGGTCGGCGGTCGCCAGCAGGTTGGTGATATTCGACGGATCGGCTTCCAGATGGGCGACGCCTTCCTTCTGGATGGCCTCACGAATGATGTTGGTCCCGCTCGGCGTTCCGCCCTGCAACTCGATATAGGCCGAACCGGTCAGACCCTGAATTTCGAGAGCCGCCTTCGTATCCGGGAAAATCGGCGCATCCGCGCGCACTTCGGTATCCGCGATCACGAATTTCGGATTCTCGCTGTCAATCGTGAGTCGACGCACCGAGCCCACGGCAATACCGTTGAACCGCACGGCGGATCCAACGGAGAGCCCATTGGCAGAACCAGGAATACGGACGATCAGACGGCCGGTCTCACCCCCGCCGCCGACCTGCGACATCCAGTAGACGAAGCCGAAGGCAGACAGGATAACGAGTACCGTGAAGAGTCCGACGATGGCGTAATTTGCCCGCGTTTCCATTTGACTGAACTCACTTCCCTGCCGGTTCGGTGCGATATTCTTCCGCACTTGATCCTGAAACATCCGGATAACCGGTAATGTTTCTGGCGCGTTTGCCGCGGAAATAGGACTGGACCCAAGGGTCGTCGAATTCAAGCATTTCCGCGATAGTTCCTGATATCAGGACCTTTTTTTGGCCGAGTACTGCAATACGGTCACACACCGAAAACAGACTGTCGAGGTCATGGGTGACCATATAGACGGTCAGACCAAGTGTCTCGCGCAATTGCGCAATCAGTTCGTCGAACTCCGCCGCCCCGATCGGATCAAGGCCCGAGGTCGGCTCGTCGAGGAAGACGATATCGGGATCGAGCGCCAATGCGCGGGCAAGCGCCGCACGTTTTATCATGCCGCCCGACAATTCGGACGGATACTTGGCACCGGCAGAGGCGTCGAGCCCCACCATCTCGATCTTGATCGCCGTCAGCTCATCCATCAGCGATTGAGGCAGGTCGAGATATTCCCGCATCGGCACCTGGATGTTCTCGCGTACCGTCAGCGATGAAAACAGCGCGCCGTGCTGGAAGAGAACGCCCAGACGCATATCGAGCTTGATCCGATCGGCCTCGTCTGCGGTGTCGTAATCGCGGCCGAGAATGCGGATGGTGCCGGACTGCCGGCGCAGGAGCCGCAGGATGGCGCGCATCAGAACCGATTTGCCGGTGCCCGATCCACCGACAAAACCGAGAATTTCGCCGCGATAGACGTCCAGATCGAGATTATCGAGAACCACGTTCTTGCCGAAGGCGACGGTGACGTCGCGTACTTCGAGAATGGTCTCCCGCTCCCGTTCTGCCTGCTGTGCGGTCGTTTCAGTCTCGGACATCCCTGGCACCTAGAAATCGATAGCCGCGTAGAACATGGCGAAAAGGCCGTCGACAAGGATGACCACGAAGATGGATTTGACCACGGACGCCGTAACCCGGCGGCCGAGCGATTCGGCACTTCCGCCGACCTTCAACCCCTCGACCGAGGCCATGATACCGATAATCAGCGCCATGAACGGCGCCTTGATCATGCCGGAGGCGATGGTTGAAGGGTCGATCGCCTCACGCAGGCGGCCCAGGAAGACGTCGAACGTAATCCCCGAATAGGCGAGCGAGACGACGGCGGCGCCGAACAATGCGGCGAAGTTGGCGACGATGGTGAGAAGCGGCAGCGCAATCACGAGCGCCAGAATTCGCGGAAAGACCAGGACGCCGATCGGATTGAGGCCCATGACCTTGAGGGCATCGACCTCCTCGCGCATCTTCATCGAGCCGATCTCGGCGGTGATCGCGCTGCCCGAGCGTCCGGCAATCATGATCGCGGTCAGAAGCACGCCGATCTCACGCAGCTGCAGGATGCCGACCAGATCGACAACGAAGATCTCCGCGCCGAAATATCTCAGCTGGAAAGCGCCCTGCTGCGCAATGATGGCGCCGATCAGAAACGACATGAGCACGATGATCGGCACCGCACGCACACCCATATGGTCAAGCTGCGCGACTACCGAAGCCGGTGAGACACCGCTTGAGCGGTTGAGCTTCATCTGCGCGCCGCGCACGGCAGAACCGAGAATGAAGGCTGCGGCAACCAGATCGTCCCACATTTCGTACATGGTGCGGCCAATCGGCTCGAAGAGCAGATTGAACAGGGGCTTGCGTGGCGAGGTGTCTCTCACCGAATCGGCGGTCACATCCGGCAACGCTTCGATGAGTTCGAGCGAGGTGTCTGAACCGTCGATGGTCACCGTGCTGCCGCGCTCTTCAGCACGCAGTTTGATACGACGGACCAGCCAGGCCCCCGCCGTATCGAGATGACTGACGCCACTTATATCGATTTTGATTCGGTCCGCGCCGGCAGATTTTGCAAGCTCCGCCATCTCGGCCTGCACGGAAGCCACTCCGGAATGCCGCCAATCGCCGGAGAGCCGCAATACCAGGCCGTCCGGGCTTTCCTCGACATCCAGAGCAGCAGGTTCATGGTCGGCGAGGCTCGCCGTTCCCTGCCCTGCGTCCTGATCGCCCCTTGCCTTTTTTTGCGCGTCGCTCAACATGCAGACTTCATAGCGGCTTGTGCTGTCACTGTCATCGACGCAAAGCCCGAATAATCTCCCGGTTGCAACTATTTGCGCCCATGCATGTGAAGGTAAATCATGTCGCCTAACCTGAAAGTCCTCCGCGAGAGCTTTCCCACCGCCCAGCCGTTCACCATTTCCCGAGGCGCAAAGACATCCGCCGACGTGATTACGTGCGTCATCCAGGATGGCGCGCATGTCGGCCGCGGCGAATGCGTTCCCTATGCCCGTTATGGCGAAAGCGTCGAAGGCGTCATGGAAGAGATCGAGAAGCTGGCGGAAGCCATTGCCAATGGGCTCGACCGCGAGGCTCTTCAGAAAGAACTGAAGGCGGGCGCTGCCCGCAATGCGATCGACTGCGCATTGTGGGATCTGGAAGCAAAGCGCAGCGGTCGCCGCGCCTTCGAGGCCGCCTGCAAGATGCTGCCGCGCCCGGTGCCTACTGCCGTCACCATCTCGCTCGGCGAGCCGGCCGACATGGCGGATGCCGCCCGCGCCCATTCCTCGCAGAAGATTCTCAAGGTCAAGGTCGGCACCGCCGACGACCGCTCGCGCATTCACGCCGTCGCAAGCGCGGCCCCGAATGCCGAGATCATTCTCGACGCCAATGAGGGTTGGACCGAGGATAATCTGCGCGATCACCTCCTGGCCGCAGCCGAAGCTCATATCGGCCTCATCGAGCAGCCGCTGCCGGCCGGCAAGGACGACATTCTGGCCCATATTCCCCATCCGGTGCCGATCTGCGCGGATGAGAGTGTGCACACCAGCGAAGATCTGGAAGGCCTGTTCGAACGCTACGACGCCATCAACATCAAGCTCGACAAGGCCGGCGGCCTGACCGAGGCCCTGAAGATGCGCGACCGCGGTCGCGAGATCGGCTTCAGCATCATGGTCGGCTGCATGCTTGGTTCCTCGCTTGCGATGGCACCTGCGGTGCTACTCGCCCAGGATGCCGACTGGGTGGATCTCGACGGCCCGCTTCTTCTCGCAAAGGACCGCCCCTCGGCGCTCACCTATACGAGTTCTATGGTTTCCCCGCCCGATTCCGATCTCTGGGGCTGATGAAAACGCTTTGCTGCGGACGGGCCTTCACACGGCTTTCATCCGCAACTGAAAGAGACTAAACGATAGCGCCCGCGGCCTTTCGGGGCCGCGCATTCGTTATCTGCATGGGACCTCCGGGGGACACGACATGAGCACCGACAAGTCGAAGCCAATGAGCGGCGATCTCGACGAAAACGCGCTTTTCTTTCACAAGTATCCGCGTCCGGGTAAGCTTGAGATCCAGGCGACAAAGCCACTCGGCAACCAGCGCGACCTCGCACTTGCCTATTCCCCCGGTGTCGCAGCCCCATGCCTCGCCATCAAGGACGATCCCGATATGGCGGCGGACTACACCGCCCGCTCGAACCTCGTGGCCGTCGTCTCCAATGGCTCTGCGGTGCTGGGTCTCGGCAATATCGGTCCGTTGGCCTCCAAACCGGTGATGGAGGGCAAGGCAGTCCTTTTCAAGAAATTCGCCGGCATCGACGTCTTCGACATCGAGATCGATGCGCCCGAGATCGACCGGATGGTCTCCGTCGTCTCCGCCCTGGAACCCACCTTCGGCGGCATCAATCTCGAGGACATCAAGGCGCCCGAATGTTTCGTGGTCGAGCGCCAGCTCCGCGAGCAGATGAACATCCCGGTTTTTCACGACGATCAGCATGGCACGGCGATCATCGTTTCCGCCGCCATCATGAACGGGCTTGGTCTCGCCGGCAAAAAGCTCGAAGAGGTCAAGATCGTGACCTCCGGCGCGGGTGCAGCAGCGCTTGCCTGCCTCAACCTTCTCGTCAGCCTCGGCGCCAAGCGTGAGAATATCTGGGTCCACGACATCGAAGGCCTCGTCTATGACGGCCGCGAAGTGCTGATGGACGAGTGGAAGTCGATCTATGCGCAGAAGTCCGACAAGCGCAAACTCGAGGAATCGATCGGCGGCGCCGATGTCTTCCTCGGCCTGTCTGCGGCCGGTGTGCTGAAACCCGAACTTCTCGCCAGCATGGCCGAAAAGCCGCTCATCATGGCGCTCGCCAATCCAAACCCCGAAATCATGCCGGACCTCGCCCGTGAAGCCCGTCCCGACGCGATGATCTGCACCGGACGCTCGGACTTCCCCAACCAGGTCAACAACGTTCTCTGCTTCCCCTATATCTTCCGCGGCGCGCTCGATTGCGTTGCCCGGACGATCAATGAGGAAATGAAGATCGCGGCCGTCAAGGCAATCGCCGATCTCGCCAAGGAAGAGATCTCCGACGTCGCCGCCCGTGCCTATTCGGGTGACACGCCGAACTTCGGCCCGGACTATCTGATCCCCTCGCCCTTCGATCCGCGCCTGATCCTGCGCATTGCGCCCGCCGTTGCGAAGGCTGCCGCCGAGACTGGCGTTGCAAAGCGCCCGATCGAGGACATGGAAGCCTATATCGACCGGCTGAACCGCTTCGTTTTCCGCTCCGGCCTGATCATGAAGCCGGTGTTTACCGCGGCCAAGACCGCTTCGCGCAAGCGCGTGATCTTCGCCGAGGGTGAGGACGAGCGCGTGCTGCGCGCCGCCCAGGTTCTGATCGAGGAGAACATCGCCGAGCCGATCCTCATCGGACGTCCGTCGATCATCGCCAACCGGCTCGACCGTTTCGGCCTGAAGATCCGTCCCCAGACCGATTTCGAGGTCGTCAATCCGGAAGACGATCCGCGCTTTCGCTCCTATGTCGACGACTACTTCGGGCTCGTCGGCCGCAAGGGCGTCATTCCGGAAGCTGCCCGTACCATCGTCCGGACCAACTCCACCGTGATTGCCGCTCTCGCGCTCCGCAGAAACGAGGCGGACGCGATGATCTGCGGCCTGGAAGGCCGCTACCAGAAGCATCTTCGCGATGTCTCGCAAATCATCGGCAAGGCCCCCGGCGTCATCGAATATGCCGCATTGAGCCTTCTCATCGGCCAGCGCGGCGCGACCTTCCTCGTGGACACCTCGGTCTGCTTCGACCCCAGCGCAGAGCAGATCGCCGCAGTCACCGAAATGGCAGCCCGCGAAATCCGCCGCTTCGGCATCGTGCCGCGCGCGGCTCTCCTTTCGCACTCGAATTTCGGCTCGCGGGATTCCGAGAGTTCCGAAAAAATGCGCCGCGCCGCAGCCCTCATCAAGGAGCGCGATCCGGATCTGGAGGCAGACGGCGAGATGCACGGCGATTCCGCCCTGTCGGAAATCCTCCGCCGCCGCGTGATGCCCGATACGACCCTGACCGGAGAAGCCAACCTGCTGGTCTTCCCCAACCTCGATGCCGCCAACATTACGCTCGGCGTGGTCAAGACCATGACCGAGGCATTGCATGTGGGCCCGATCCTTCTCGGTAGCGCCATGCCGGCGCACATCCTGTCGCCGTCGGTGACCTCCCGTGGCGTGGTCAACATGGCGACCCTCGCTGTCGTCGAGGCGTCCTTCCCGGCCGAGCGACTCGTGGCCGTCAAAGTCCGGCAGTCATTGCCGTCGTCTTAAGGTAAACGGGCGGTAACGTTTGGCTTGCCAGGACGTTCGGGTTAAAATCCATCCGTTCGGCTCGTGGCGATTGCATAACGGACGCAAATCCTCGGTAGCCGTTTCGGGTGGAGTGTGTGATGCGTTGGCGCTCGGTTGCCATTTTCCTGGCAGGCCTTATGGCCGTTCCTGTCCTTACGGCGGGCGCGAAGGCGACACCGATTTGTGACCGGCTATCCGCTCAGCTTGCCAGCCTGCCGAAAACCTCCGGCTCGACGGCCAATTACCGCCGCTATGCCACGGCGGTTAAGAAGCAGGAAGCCCAGATGAAGCAGGTCCGTGGCGACATGAAGCGCTATGGCTGCTCGGGCAGCATCATCGTTTTCGGCGGACGCACCGGCTCGATCTGCAAAAAGCTCAAAACGGCCGACGCGAAGATGCAGGCCAATCTGCGTGCGCTCGAGCGCAAGCGCGACGGCTATCAGAACGCGAAATCGAGCAAGGCAGAGCGCAGCAAGATCGAGAGCGCGTTGCACGCCAATGGCTGTTTCGACAAGCCCGCGCGGAAAGTGATCTCGGTTTCCGCCGACCCGGCGACCACCTCTCCCGCACGGATCAAATCCGTTATCATTCCGGACGGCTCGAAAAGCATCACCATTCTGGATCAATCGGGTGGCGCCAATGGAACGCCATACCAGCACGGTGGCACCGGCCAGATTGTCGTCGAACGCAGGTCGGGTTATGGCGGCAATCTGCGTACTGTGTGCGTACGTAGCTGCGATGGTTATTTCTTCCCGATCTCCTCTGCGGCCAGCTCAGCGGATTTCGGTCGCGACCAGCGCACCTGCCAGATGATGTGCCCGGGAACTCAGACAGAGCTCTTCTACAATTCGGTCGATGGTGAAAGCGAGGACATGATCTCGGTCGCAACCAACCGGCCCTATACCGAAATGCCGAACGCATTTTACTACCGGAGCGCCCAAAACCAGGGGCGGGACAAGAGCTGCAGCTGCAACATGGCGGCCTATTACAAGGAAATGCAGCGCCGGGAAGCGCTCTACAACGAAGCCGTCAGCGATGAACCGGCGGTTAGCGACCCACTGGCCCATACCGCCCGGCCGACACCTCGACCCGATCC
>CEQK01059089.1_pt1 | contig 35430 bp, 34 predicted proteins | sample 531051 | NCBI WGS metagenome assembly CEQK01 (sample SAMEA2621229, study PRJEB7988) | marine metagenome | biome: marine biome (ENVO:00000447); feature: deep chlorophyll maximum layer (ENVO:xxxxxxxx); material: "saline water (ENVO:00002010), including plankton (ENVO:xxxxxxxx)" | depth 150 m
CGCCTCGACAAAGGCCCGGCTCATCTGGCGCGGCTGTTTCTGGTCGCCGACCTGAAGGGGACCCGAGAAACCGTGGTATGCATTGGTGCCACGTTCATTGCGCTCTGAGAAGCGGAACCAGGGCAACACATCCTCCCAGCTCCATCCGGTACAGCCCTGCGCGGCCCAGCCGTCATAGTCCGAGGGATGGCCGCGTGTGTAGAGCATGGCATTGATGGCGCTCGATCCGCCAAGGCCGCGGCCGCGCGGCTGGTAACCCCGGCGTCCGTTCAAACCGGCTTGCGGCTCGGTCTCATAGGCCCAGTTGGCGAAGCGGAAAAAGGGAAATGCGGGAACCGTGCCGGCAATTCCGAGCGGCACGCGAATGGCGAGATCGCGTCCCTCGCCGCCTGCTTCGATCAGGCAGATCTTCAGCTTGGGATTTTCTGCCAGCCGAGCGGCCATGACACAGCCGGCGGAACCGCCGCCGACGATCACGTAATCGAATTCCAAAGTTCTCCTCCCGCCGCACGCTTTCGAAAATGCGACGGGAGGAGACTACGCCCTCGGGTGGGCAACGCAAGCCGTCAGAACATCCGGCTTGCAGGAGCGGTTCCGGTCAGTTGGAATGATCCGCGTGAGCGTCGCCGTTCATCTTGGAATGGTCCATCTCCCCTGCTTCCGGTTTAGGAGACTGGACGGCGAATTCGACGGTGACATCACCGGCATGCTCGAAGGTCAGGGTGGCCTCCTTCATCTCGCCTTCCTTGAGCGGTTCGGCGAGCTTCATGAACATGATGTGCAGACCGCCCGGCTCCAGCTTGACGGTTTGGCCCGGTGCGATCTCGATGCCGTCGGCGAGCTGGCGCATCTTCATCACACCATTATCCATGGACATTTCGTGGATCTGCACCTCGCCGGCGAAATCCGCTGCCCCCGAGACGAGGCGGTCGGCCTCGCTGCCGTTGTTGGTGATTTCCATGAACCCGCCGCCGACCGGCTGGTTGGGAAGCGTGGCCTTGGCCCAGGGATGGTGAATGGCGAGCTCGCCAACAGTGAAGTCGTGGGCGTGGGCCATTCCGGTCAGAACGGTGAATGCCAGTGCGGCGGCAAGAAGCTTATTCATGAGTCTTTTCCTTGAAGTACGTAAACTCGTTTCGGCTTTGATTCACGACGGACTCCGCCGCGAACATAGCGCGTGGAAGGTTCCTGTATCCCTGCGTCAGCAATCTGTGACGGGCATCGGAGCGAGACCGGAAACCGTAGGATCAGGCTAAAACTGCGGGTGGGCCTTGGGGCGGCGCGGCGGGCCAGAAGGCAGGTTCGCCCCGAAGAAGACTTGCCAACGCGACGGGAGAGACACGTTTTGCGGCGTCGATCGGAGCACCATGGAGAGCGGGCGGAACCGCAACGGCAATCGCACCGGCAATACGGCAAAATTCGCAGGCCGCATTCCCCTGGTGATGGTCGCCGTCTTTCTCGCCGTTGCCGGTCAGACAGATGACAGGAAGTGAGCCGTCAGGCAGGGCATAGGCGAGAAAATCTGTCGCCGGAGCTGCGTTGACGGGAGCTGCACGGTGAGCAAAGGCAGTCAATGCCAGGGCAACAATGACCACCAGCCGAACGAGGAGAAGCCTCCCGCGGCCGCGTGTGGTCATTCCTGAGATGATGGGCAAATGCCTGCTCATGAGAAAATTCTATAATGCGCGGCAATGGATGGAACAAGTTAAATTCCGCGGCGTTCTATGTGTCGGAATGCCGCCGTGCCTCCGTGTTCCACCCATCTCACTTAAGAGCTGGTGGCATTCCAAATCCTGCCATTTCAAATACTTCAAAAAGGCATTCGTTAACGACAGCACAGAGTTTAATCGCTGCCTATTTTTTAGGCTTTGTCGCGTATTTTTTCGTCAAGTTTTCTACCCTTGCGAGACCGCGCCGCCGAAACACACCGAAACAGCCCGCTAATCATAGTTGATGCAAACTGGCAAAGGTCTTGCATTGGACTGCCCCGTGGACACGCAACAGCACGGAGGCTGACAATGAAATTTTCGACCAAAGCAATGCGTTTGGCAGGCGTTACCGCCCTTCTCGCAACCACCATGGCCTACTCTCCCGCCCAGGCCGCTGACGACACCATCAAGGTTGGCGTCCTTCATTCCCTTTCCGGCACCATGGCGATTTCCGAAACCACGCTGAAGGACACGGTCCTGATGCTGATCGAGGAGCAGAACAAGAAGGGCGGCGTACTCGGCAAACAGCTCGAAGCCGTCGTCGTCGACCCCGCATCCGACTGGCCGCTGTTCGCGGAAAAGGCACGCGAACTGCTGACCGTCGACAATGTCGATGTGATGTTCGGCTGCTGGACGTCGGTTTCTCGCAAGTCGGTTCTGCCGGTGATCGAAGAACTCAACGGTCTTCTGTTCTATCCGGTGCAGTACGAGGGCGAGGAGTCGTCAAAGAACGTCTTCTATACAGGCGCCGCACCGAACCAGCAGGCCATTCCCGCCACCGATTATTATCTTGAAGAGCTTGGCGTCGAGAAGTTCGCACTTCTGGGAACCGACTATGTGTATCCGCGCACGACCAACAAGATCCTCGAGGCCTATCTCAAGGACAAGGGCATTGCCGAAGACGATATTTTCGTCAACTACACCCCCTTCGGTCACTCCGACTGGTCGAAGATCGTGGCTGACGTCAAGGCGCTCGGTGCAGACGGCAAGAAGGTCGGCGTGATCTCGACGATCAACGGCGACGCCAATATCGGCTTCTACAAGGAACTGGCAGCACAGGGCATTTCCGCAGACGACATCCCGGTTGTCGCCTTCTCCGTGGGTGAGGAAGAACTTTCGGGCCTCGACACCACCAACCTCGTCGGCCACCTGGCCGCCTGGAACTACTTCATGTCCGCCGACACGCCGGCCAATGCCGAGTTCATCAAGACCTGGCACGCCTTCACCGGTGACGAAAAGCGCGTGACCAACGACCCGATGGAAGCCACCTATATCGGCTTCAACATGTGGGTGAACGCCGTCGAGGCTGCCGGCACCACCGAAGTGGACCCGGTTATCGACGCCATGATCGGTCAGAAATATCCGAACCTGACGGGCACCGAAGCCGAAATGCTGCCGAACCACCACCTGACCAAGCCGGTGCTCATCGGCGAAATCCAGGCCGACGGCCAGTTCGACATCATCTCGCAGACCGAGCCGGTTCCGGGGGATGCCTGGACCGACTACCTGCCGGAATCCGCCGTTCTGGAGTCCGACTGGAAAGACCTGAAGTGCGGCATGTACAACACCGAGACCAAGACCTGCGTGCAGATGAAGTCGAACTACTGATTTCATCATTGACCTGCCACGCAACAGGGAGGCCCGGCGACGGGCCTCCCGCCACTGTCCCCTGGCTCCCGGTACCATTCTCATGCTTCGACCGCTTCTGATCGCCGCCCTTCTTGCGTTCGCGACGCCGCCACTCGCCCTTGCGCAGGACGCCGCTGCGCCGAGCGACACGCCAGCCGCCAGCGAACAAGTCCTCGACGACACGACGCCGGAAACACCCGCCACGCTCGGTCCCTTGCAAGCGATCCTGCAGGAGCATCAGAAAGACGTCGCCAAAGCCTCGCGGCGCACGGTCGATGAAGTCATCGCGGCGGTCCGCGAAGCCGGGCTGCCTCAGGGGCTGACATTTCTCGAACGCTGGGGCGACCGCGAACTGTGGCAACGCGAGGAAGACGGGCTCTTCTTCTTCACCAAGAAGGCGGAGGGACAGAACCTGACCCTCATCGATATCGATACCGGCGAGGAAGTCGGCACCGTTTCCAAGCGCGACATGACGAACCTCAAGCCCAATAGCGGCGTGCGCACGGTGATCGCGTCGAGCCTTGTCGCCAGTCAGCTTGAGGATCCCGACCCTGCTCGCCGCCGCCAGGCGCTCGAGGCCATCGAGCGCCGCGCCGAGAAAGACCATCTCGAGCCGCTCCGCGCCTCGATAGAGACCGAAACCGATCCGGTGATCAAGGCGCGAAAGGAGCGGCTCTTGCGCGTCATCACCATTTCCTTCGGACAGACCACCGAGAACCGGGTCGAGGCGATCCGCAGCTTCTCGCAGGATCTGAGCATCGACGCCCGCGCCGCCCTCAACCCTCTCGTCGTTACCCGCATCGGCTATTCCGAAGGCGAGCCGGAAGGCGTCAACGTCGCTCGTATCCTGACTCCGGGAAGGACAATCGGCCGCGAAGAGGCCTATGCGCTGCTCGTCAACGACGACAAGGCCATTGCCGCGCGCACACGGGCCGAACGCAAGGCCGCCCTCGAAGCCAATATCGAAGAGGGTAAAGTCGGCGGCGTGCCGGTATCCGAACTCTCGTCACAAGAGGCACGCGACCGGGCCTATTCCAATCTCGTCGATGAGGGCAAGGCGCCGCCCTTCGTCACCGACGAAACCATGGACGCGGAACTCGCCAAGTACACCTTCTATGAAGCCTACGCGGATTCGAATACCGAGGTCACAACCGCGGCTGCCGAAACGCTCGATTCCATCGACCAGTATGTCGGCCTGAACCGCTTCTTCTCGCTCGTGCTCGACGGGCTTTCGCTCGCCTCGATCTACTTCCTCGCAGCGATCGGCCTCGCCATCACCTTCGGGGTGATGGGCGTCATCAACATGGCGCATGGCGAATTCATCATGATCGGCGCCTATACAGGCTATGTCGTCCAGCAGATCATCCCGAACTACACGGTGTCGATCCTGGTCGCGCTGCCGCTCGCCTTCGTCATCGCGGCGGCTGCGGGTATCGCGCTCGAAAGACTGGTCATCCGCCATCTGGCGAGCCGGCCACTCGAAACGCTGCTGGCCACTTTTGGTGTCTCCATCGCGCTTCAGCAGATTGCCAAGAACGTGTTCGGCACACAGGCCAGGCCGCTGACCTCGCCCTCTTGGCTCGATGGAGCCTGGGTCATCAACGACGTGGTGGCGGTTTCCTATATCCGCATCGCCATCTTCGTGCTCGCCATCATCTTCTTTGCGCTGCTGCTCTTCGTGCTCAACAAGACGCGGCTGGGGTTGGAAGTACGCGCCGTTACCCAGAATCCGCGCATGGCGTCATCGATGGGCATCAACCCCGACCGCATCAACATGCTCACCTTTGGGCTCGGCTCGGGGATCGCCGGGATCGCGGGCGTGGCGATCGGGCTTTTTGCCAAGGTCACCTCCGAACTCGGCCAGGCCTATATCGTCCAGTCCTTCATGACGGTGGTGGTCGGCGGCGTCGGCAATATCTGGGGCACGCTCGCGGGCGCCACGATGATCGGCTTCCTGCAGAAGGTGATCGAGTTCTTCAATCCATCGAACACGCTCGCCGCCCAAACCTACATGATCATCTTCATCATTATATTCATCCAGTTCCGGCCGAAGGGCATCATCGCCCTCAAGGGCCGCGCGGCGGGAGATTGAGGACATGAAGAACACCTTTCTCGCACGCCACCCATCGGTCATCGTCTTTATTCTGATCCTGGCCGTCATCACGCTTCTCGCGACCGTCTTCTCCGAGGCCTATGGCACCGGGCTGCTGCCGACCAACTACGTCAAGATTCTCGGCAAGACGCTGTGCCTGTGCCTGATCGCCATCGCGATGGATCTGGTCTGGGGCTATTGCGGCATTCTCTCGCTCGGCCATTTCGCCTTCTTCGGGCTGGGTGGCTACATGATCGGCATGTGGCTGATGTATGCGCGCACGGAAGACATCGTCATCGCCTCGATGACGAATGCCGCGCTGCCGCCAACGCCGGACGAGGTGCGCGACGCCATCGGCACGCAGATCTTCGGCGTTGTCGGCGGATCCGACGTGCCACTGGTCTGGACTTTCGCGCATTCGCTGCCGATCCAGCTGGCGCTCGTCGTACTGGTGCCGGGACTGCTGGCGCTGGTCTTCGGCTGGCTTGCCTTCCGGAGTCGGGTGACGGGTGTCTATCTCTCTATCCTCACCCAGGCGATGACGCTCGCCCTGTCTCTCTATCTCTTCCAGAACGACAGCGGGTTGCGCGGCAATAACGGGCTTTCCGGGCTACAGAACATTCCCGGCCTGACGGATATGCCGCAGTCGGTGCTCTCGATCTGGTTCATGTGGGGCTCCGCCCTCGCCCTGGGCGTGGGCTATGTGTTCGCCGCGTGGATGGTGTCGGGTAAATTCGGCAACGTGGTAAAGGCCATTCGCGACGACGAGGCCCGGATCCGGTTTCTCGGCTACTCGGTGGAAGCCTACAAGCTCTTCATCTTCACCATCACCGCCGTGATCGCCGCTATCGCGGGCGCGATCTACTATCCCCAGGCGGGGATCGTGAACCCGGCGGAAATCGCCCCGATCGCGTCGATCTATCTTGCCGTGTGGGTGGCGATCGGCGGGCGCGGCCGGCTCTATGGCGCAGTCATCGGCGCGGCCCTCGTCTCTCTTCTGTCGTCATGGTTCACCGGTGGCCAGGCGCCCGACGTCCCGCTCGGCTTCTATACGATCAAGTGGGTCGACTGGTGGCAGGTGCTGCTCGGCCTGTCCTTCGTGCTGGTGACGCTGTTCGCACCGCGCGGGATCGCCGGCATGTTCGACCGTCTCGTCAGAAAGGATGCGGCATGAGCGCGCTCCTCGAAGTTCTCGGCGTCTCCGTCACCTTCGACGGGTTCCGCGCCATCAACGACCTGTCCTTCTCGATCCAGCCTGCCGAGCTGCGCGCAATCATCGGGCCGAACGGCGCGGGCAAGACCACCTTCATGGATATCGTGACCGGCAAGACCCGGCCCGACAACGGTCGTGTTCAGTTCGGCACCCCGCCGGTCGATCTCCTCAGGCTGCGCGAGAGCGATATCGCCAAGATCGGCATCGGGCGGAAATTCCAGCGACCGACCGTGTTCGAAGCCCAGACGGTGTTCGACAATCTGTCGATGGCGCTCAAGAACGAGCGCTCCCCTTTTGCCGCGCTCGGCTACAAGGCCGGCCGCACCGACATCGAGCGGATCGAAGAGATCGCCTCGGAGATCGGCCTTGCCGAACAGCTTCACCGGCTATCGGGCGAACTGTCGCACGGCCAGAAGCAGTGGCTCGAGATCGGCATGCTTCTGGCGCAGGATCCGCAATTGCTGCTCGTCGACGAACCCGCGGCCGGCATGACGCTGGGCGAGCGCGAGCATACGACCGATCTTCTGGTTCGCACCGCCAAGACGCGTGCGGTCATCGTCGTCGAACACGACATGGAATTCGTCCGGCGGCTCGACTGCCCGGTCACTGTCCTCCACGAGGGTTCGGTGCTCGCGGAAGGCTCGCTCGACCACGTCACCGCCAATCCGGAAGTCATCGAAGTCTATCTCGGGAGATAGGACGCCATGCTCGAAATCTCAGATCTTACGCTCCATTACGGACAGTCGAAGATACTCAACGGGGTGTCGCTGGCGGCCGAAGTCGGCAAGGTCACTTGCCTGATGGGCACCAACGGGGTGGGCAAGACCAGCCTTCTGAAAGCCATTTCCGGCGTCAAGCACCGCTCGGGCGGCGAATATCGGCTCGATGGCGAGGAGATCGCCTATCCTCCGGCCCATGCGCTGGCAGCCAAGGGCATCGGCTATGTGCCACAGGGGCGCGACATCTTTCCGCTTCTGACGGTGACCGAGAACCTGCAGACAGGATTTGCATGCCTTCCGAAAAGCGAGCACACCATTCCGGACCATATCTACGAGCTGTTCCCGGTTCTCAAGGACATGCGCGGGCGGCGCGGCGGCGACCTGTCCGGTGGCCAGCAGCAGCAACTCGCCATTGCGCGCGCGCTCATCACCAAGCCCAAGCTGCTTCTGCTTGACGAGCCCACCGAGGGCATTCAGCCCAATATCATCCAGCAGATCGGTCGGGTCATCGCCCACCTGCGGGATCAGGGGCAGATGGCGATCGTGCTTGTGGAGCAATATTTCGAGTTTGCCTACGATCTGGCTGATCGTTTTACCGTACTGAAACGCGGAACGGTGGTTATGGAAGGCAAGAAGGACGAATTGAGCAAGGATTCATTGCGCGATTCCGTCTCGGTCTGACCGACCAGAGCCCAAAACATACCCGGCTAACCCTCTTCAGATTCCGCCGCGATGCCAAAAAAGGGGGCATTGTTCACCGCACACGAACGCTGCGGTCAGGAATTAAACTTTATTATAGCGCTTTTGCGGGCTTGCTCACGTAGATGCGAGCAATTGTGACACACTCATACCATTGATTTTAAAAGAGAAAATTTTCCCGTAAACTGGAATATGACAATTTCAAGAGCACGAAAATGTCAGCCTGCAACACGATATCGTTCTTTGAAACTTATCGCTCCAAGGCGCATTTCCACTCCATCGACGGCGGGCAAAGACGCACCGCCCGATCGGAAAGCCGCCCGCCGGCACCTGCAATAAGGCACACGCCGGCAGCTTTCCGAGTGAAACTTTAGGGTCGCCCTCCCCGTAACCCAAGATACGGGACGGCAACGACCCAACCGATGGAGAGATGAAATGAAAAACGTTCTTATCGCACTTGGCCTCACATTGGCCGCTACCACTGGCGCTTTCGCACAGAGCTCGCTCCTGGATGTCCAGGGCACCCCTGAACTCAACCGCGGCAACGCTGCAGTTTCGATCCCGCTGAGCAACTATGACGGCAGCAACGAGCTGACCAACAACGGTCCGTTCGACGATCGCTCGCCGACCTTCGCTGCTCCGGTCAACACCGGCGTCGATTACACCGCGACTGCTTCGATCAGCGACGGCCAGCCCGGCCCGTCAATCGTTCGCCAGCCGCGCCTGGGCGATGGTGTCCTCCCCTACTAAGGGGCGGACTGCCAACCGACAGATCTCACAAAGACATTCGATTTACGGAGTCAAGACAATGAAAAACGTTCTTATCGCACTTGGTATCACTTTCGCAGCAACTTCAGGCGCCTTTGCCGCCGGCACCACGGCCATTGACGCCCAGTTCCTGCCGCAGACAACCGCAGCCTCGAACCCGGCCGCACAGATTGCCCAGAGCGACGATGCCAACCGGTTCGTCAACAACGGCCCGTTCGATGACCGTTCGCCGACCTTCAACGGACCGGCTGCAACACAGGTCGATTACACCGCCACTTCGGCTATCGGTGGTGGCGTGCACGTGCCGCTTAACAAGAGCCCGCGCGCCTACTAAGCCTAATTTTCCCTCGCTCCGAGGGAAACAGGTTTCATCCGTCACCCCCGCCACCGTACGGATGAAAAGGGCGGCATCACCGCCTGGTCTTGACGGAGACCGATCACCTTTCCGTTGTTGGTGGGGGCGCGACCTGGTCGCGCCCCCATCTACGTTTTTGAAGGGGACACTCGCTTCGGCTGTCATGAAAACGCTGCAAAACCATGACAGCAGTTGACGCAGCCAAGATTTGCGGCACACTCTTGCCGCACTGGAAGCGAAGGAGCTGCCCCTTGAAAAAGGTCCGAACCTATCTCTCTTCCGCGGCCTGCGCCGCAGTCCTTCTCGCGTCGCCCGCCGCTCACGCATCGGTCTGGCTGAAGACGGGAGGCGAAACTTCGCGTCCTTATGGACATGTGGAGTATTGTCGGAAACACAGTTCCGACTGCCGTGCCCAATCCGCCAATGTGCTGCCGCCCGCCAATCTCTCGACCCTCAACAAGGTCAACAGGACGGTCAATCGGTCGATCAAGCCGATGTCCGACATCAAGCGCTTCGGAAAACGCGAGTATTGGACCGCCAACACCAATGCCGGCGACTGCGAGGATTTTGCGCTCGCCAAGCGCCGTGCCCTGATGGCACGCGGCTACAAGCCGGCCAATCTTCTTCTGACGATGACGCGACGGCGCGGTGAAGCCCACACGGTTCTCGTCGCGCGTACGCGTGATGGAGATTTCGTGCTCGACAATATGCGCGACGACGTCTTGCCGGTGAACCGAACCGGGCTCGGCTATGTGAAGATGCAGTCAGACCGCAATTCGGCTCGCTGGGTGAACATTACCGGCAAGACCGGCAAGGTCGCCGAAGTGAAATAACCGCTATCAAATCGACAAACGGAAAAGGCCGCCTTCCCAGACGGCCTTTCCTTTTACCGGGTCGAAGTCCTCAGCCCGATGTCTTGGCACCGGCGTCAGCTGGCACAAAGGTGAGCGCGACACCGTTGAGACAGTGGCGCTTGCCTGTCGGCTCCGGGCCATCGTCGAAAATGTGGCCAAAATGACCACCGCAGCGGCGGCAGTGGACTTCCGTGCGGCGCATGAATAGCGAGTTGTCCTCTTTCGTACCGATCGCATCGGGCAAAGACTGCCAGAAGCTAGGCCAACCGGTTCCGCTGTCATATTTGGCTTCGGACGAATAGGCCGGCAGGTCGCAGCCCGCACAGTTATAGATGCCCTTGGCGTAATTCTTGTTCAGCGGACTGGTGAAGGGGCGCTCGGTCGCCTCTTCGCGTAGCACGGCATACTGCTCGGGTGTGAGCTTCTCCTTCCATTCCGCCGGTGTCAGCGAAACCTCGAAGTTACCTTCGGTGGCCTCCGCCTTGCCGGAGAATGGCCGCAAAAGTGCCGAAAGCCCGACGATTGCGCCTCCGCCGACGCTCGCAAGCAATATGGATCTGCGGTTCAATCTGGGTGACGTCATGATCTTCTCCTTCCCCATTATAGCTAGTGGAGAGCGTTCCCACTTTCAAAACAAGCCGGCTCAACTGACCGTGAGCGCGTGTGAGCGGATGAAAACGAAACAACCCCGCGCGTGTCGCGCGGGGTTGTACGGGCTTGCCGGCAGGCGATGAGGCCAAAACCCGCCGGCCACGCCAACTCACATCTTCGGCAGAAGAACCTTGTCGATGACGTGGATGACGCCATTCGACTGGTCGACGTCAGCAATGGTGACGTTGGCAACATTGCCGTTCTCGTCTTCGATCATCACCTTGTCGCCCTTGTAGGTGATGTTGAGCTTGCAGCCACCAACCGTATTGACCGGGTGGGTGCCGCCATCGTCATCGACCATCTTCATGATCGCTGCCGCATGTGCATCGGCGGCCACCACGTGACAGGTCAGGATCTTGGTGAGCTGATCCTTGTTCTCGGGCTTCAGAAGCGTTTCAACCGTACCATCCGGCAGCGCTTCGAAGGCTTCGTTGGTCGGCGCGAAAACGGTGAAAGGTCCTTCGCCGTTGAGCGTATCGACCAGGCCGGCGGCCTTGACCGCCGCAACGAGCGTGGTGTGATCCTTCGAGTTCACGGCGTTTTCGACGATGGTCTTGTCAGGATACATTGCCGCGCCACCGACCATCGGATTTTCGGCGTGCGCGACCGTCAGACCAGCTGTCATGACGGCTGTGGCGGCGAGCATACGAAGTGCAATTCTCATTGTTGAAACCTCCTCACGGGGACAGATTTTCTTACAGTCCCTTCGTTCGCGGCATCGGCCGATTGCCAATACCTACATGTGAGACGACGAGGCTGCTCGCGGTAAAGTTTCAGGAAAAATTGCAGGATCGGAAATAAATCGGTCGAGCCCGCGGGGGACGATATTCCCCCTTAAAACGCAACAACCCCCGCGCGGTAGCACGGGGGCTGTGCCGGATACCAACAGGCGGTGCGGCGAATTTGCCCGCTGGCATCGACTTCAAATCTGCAGGTTCGAATATTTAACCGGATTTTTTCCGGCGTTTCCGTCCCATTTTGTCCGGCGAAAGGATTTTACACCCTTCAACCTCTTGTTTAGCACTCTCTACGAACGAGCCGCCCGAGTGGATCTGTTCTTTCTATAAAAATCCTCATATCGACTTATATCGATTTTTCAATGCTAAATCCACAGATAAATATTATTTATTGCGAATTCATCTCAGCCCAGCCTTACGCCTTGGCTATTGGAGTGCGCCGGCAAGCAGGACCGGGCCGGTAGGCGCACCGGTAGGCGAACCGCCGGAGGGTTCCAGACTGACGGCGAGCGTCACGCCCTCGCCCAGTTCTTCGGCCTGACTGCGATCAATTGCGATCAGACCGCCGTCATGCGGAACCAGACCAAGTGACCGCGGCACGCCGTCGCCAGGGACCGCCCAAAGCTCGAGCGAGTGTCCACCGTCGTCCTGCAAAGCGGCCGGAACGATATGAATCGTGTTGTTGCCGCTGTTGAAATGGGCAATGAGGCCGATCGGCGCATTCTCGCCGGCAAGATCGGCAATCAGTACGGGCGCCCTGTCGTCGGTCGGCACCAGAATGCCGGACATGGCGACCGCGAGCCCAGCGGCGACCAGTATCGAAGCCAGCGTCAGTCCGCGCCAGAATGCAAGCGAGCCCCAGAGCCCCGGAGACCTCGCACCCTGGTCGCCGAAGAGGCGTCGCTCAATGCGTGCCGCAATCGCCGGCGGTACGTTTTCAGGTGCAAAATGATCGTCGAGCACCGCAAGTTCGGACTGCCAGCTTTCAACCATCGCGGCGAAAGACGCGTCTTCCTCCATCCGGCGTTCTGCCGCCCGGCGCTCCGCTGCAGGCAGCACGCCGAGCACATATTCACCGGCGAGCGCGATGTCGCGCTCGGGGCCCGGCTCCATGGCTGTGGTGTCACTGCTCATCGCTGCAGGCACTCCTTGAGTTTAATCAGGCTGCGCCGGAGCCAGGTCCGCATGGTGTTGAGCGGTACGCCGTGCTCTTCGGCGAGTTCCTGATAACTGTATCCTTCCACATAGGCACTGACCACGGCACTCGCCCGGTCAGCGTCCAGTTCTTCCAGGCACATGTCGATCCGACGCCCCTCGCCGGCGCTTACAGCGGCGGCTTCGGGATCGGGCCTCTCGTCAGCCACGGCCGGTGCATCATCGATGTCCACCGGATCGGGACGGCGCGCGCGGATCACGTCGATACAGTGATTGCGTGCGATCGTTACCAGCCACGCCATCGGCGCGGCCTTGCCCGCGGCAAAGCTTGCGGCGCGCCGCCAGATCTTCACATAGATTTCCTGGAGTGCGTCTTCGGCTTGAGCCTGTTGTCTGAGAATACGAAGGCAGACGCCAAAAAGTTTCGGGCTGGTCTTCTGATAAAGAGAAGAAAACGCAGCGCGGTCGCCCATGGCGATACGGGAGATCATCTGGCCGAGTTCGTCATCGCTGGCGATTGTCGACATGTTTTAAGGACGCCCCCTGTTCCGGCCTTTCGACCGTTATCCGCAATTATAGCCGAAGAATCTAGGGGCACAAAACGCGGGCGCAAGGCAGGTGACTGACAAAGCTTGCAAAAATGGCTCTCCAAGCGGCGCACCAAGGCGTTTACCCGTTCTTTACCAGTTAACCAATGTTACCTTCCGGTATCACGCCAAAACTGCGGAGAATCCCGCGATTTCAAGCCGGATCAGTCAAGCATTACAGTCCCTTGGCGCCATGGACGCTTCGCGACATCCAGCATTTCCAAAGCCGCTCGGCGGCGTCCCGAAAAAGAACGACATTCAGTCTTTCTTCGCAATTCATCGTTAAGGATGAGGACTTGTACGAACCGTCACCCACACACGTAAAGAGTACGGGTCACCATGCGGATCTCAGCATACAAAGGCACTGCGCTGGCAGTCCTTCTCAGCCTGCTTGCGGGCTGCACATCGTCCGGCATCGACGCACTGGATATCGCCAAACCCAGCAAGGTCGACCCCGGTGCCACCGCCTCCATTCGTCCCATGGTTCCGCCGGCCGGTCTGGATGTTGCAGACGTGCCTCAACAGTCGGCAACGACCATCGAGGCGACCACCGAACTCGGCTTCGCCTCCGAGCATGCGAAGTCACCCGTCGAACTGGCCGTCATTCGCGCCGAAGAACCTGTGGTCCCGACAGTAAGCCCGGTTCCGGCGCCGACGGATTATGCCCGGCCCAAGATTTACAAGGCATCATTCTCCGACGCCAAGCCCATCAATTTCGGCCGCCTCTCGCCCCATCCGTTTCAGGTTCATGGTGTCGACGTCTCCCGCTGGCAGGGTGATATCGATTGGAAAAAGCTCCGTCGAAACGGCGGAAACTTCGCCTTCATCAAGGCGACCGACGGCGGCGACCATAGCGATCCCAATTTCCGCAAGAACTGGAATGCCGCCCGTGAAGCCGGCGTTCCACGCGGCGCCTACCACTTCTTCTACTGGTGCCGTACGGCCAGCTCCCAAGCCGACTGGTTCATTCGCAATGTGCCGAAGGAAAAGGGTGCCCTGCCCCCGGTGATCGACGTCGAATGGAACCACACGTCGAGCTGCAAGAAGCGCCCGTCGCCCGCCACCGTGCGTGAGAAGATGCAGGTCTTCATGGACAAGCTCGAAGCACATTACGGCCAACGCCCGATCATCTATACGGCACCGGATTTTTACGAAGACAATCTTCAGGGTGCGTTCAAGAATTATCCGTTCTGGCTGCGTTCGGTGGCCGCTCATCCCTCCAAGGTTTATCCGAACAGGGATTTCGTCTTCTGGCAGTATTCCGGAACCGGATTGGCGGCGAGCCACGATACCCGCATCGACCTCAACGTCTTCAACGGCTCGGAAGCCGGTTGGCACAAATGGCTGGCGCGGAACCGGCACTAACCCAACCGGAATCGACCAAAAACCGGGAAAAACTTTGCAACGGCGCCGCATGACGCCTATTGAAACGTCGAAGATGTTTCTTTGGAGTGGACGGCGATGCTCGACAAATTGTCCAAGACGGCACCCGACGAGATCCTGGCGCATGGACGCGACGTGATCGCGATGGAGGCCGAAGGCCTTTCCGCGCTGGCAGCCTCACTTGATGGTACCTTCTCGGATGCGGTCAGCGCGCTTCTGAGCGTCGAAGGCCGGGTCGTGATTTCAGGCCTCGGCAAGTCCGGCCATGTCGGCAAGAAGATCGCCGCGACACTGGCTTCAACGGGCACACCCGCTTCATTCGTTCACTCCGCGGAAGCCGCGCATGGCGATATGGGCATGATCTCGTCGCGCGACGCTCTGATGCTGTTGTCGAATTCCGGTGAAACCGCCGAACTGTTGCCGGTGATCGAGCACGCGCACAGGATCGGGATTCCGGTGATTGGAATTTCATCCGGCAGCGATTCGACACTGATCAGGGCAGCCAGCATCCCGCTCGTTTTGCCCGCCGCCCAGGAAGCCTGCCCGATCCGCATGGCGCCGACCACCTCCACCACGATGATGCTGGCGCTTGGCGATGCACTTGCCATGGCGACGATGCGCATGCGCGGCTTTTCGCGCGAGGACTTCCAGAAACTGCATCCGGGCGGCAGCCTCGGACTGAAACTCATGAAGGTTCGGCAGTTCATGCATTCCGGCGATCGGCTGCCGCTCATTCCGGCCGACATGCCGATGACGGAGGCCGTGATGGTCATGACGTCAAAGAGTTTCGGATTGGCGGGTGTGATCGACGACAATGGTCATTTGATCGGCGTCGTGTCCGACGGCGACTTGCGCCGGCATCTGCACGAACTGAACTCGGCGCTCGTAGAAGAAGTGATGAACAACCACCCGCGCATCATCCAGGCCGATATGCTTGCCGAGGACGCGCTGCGCTTTCTCAACGAACAGAAAGTCATGGCCCTTTTCGTCGTCGAAGACGAGACAGCCGAGCGCAGGCCGGTGGGTCTCGTTCACGTCCACGACTTCATCCGCCTCGGACTTGCCTGATCTTCAATTCAGCTTCGGGCTTCGTGTGCCGCAACGATCGACCTCGGCCGTCGCCGCGACTCGCGAAGAATCATGGGAATTCCGCCGGGCTGGGCAATAGAAAACCGAAACGTGGCCTTCCCGCTCGAACTGGAAGAATGGCTGGGGCGGCTGGATTCGAACCAGCGCATGGCGGTACCAAAAACCGCTGCCTTACCGCTTGGCTACGCCCCAGCATCGGCGCAGCACGCTCTACCCAATGTCTATCTCTTTGGCAATCCTCGATCTTGATTTCGCTGATGGCCGGGCGGAAACGAGCGACGGCCTGATGCTCAAGTGACAGTGAGATGGCTTTTGCGTATACGGGGGCATCGGTTACCAACTCAAGAGAACTGCGAATGACGAAACGCGCCCTGATCACCGGAATCACAGGCCAGGACGGCTCCTACCTGGCGGAGTTCCTGCTGGAAAAGGGGTACGAAGTTCACGGCATCAAGCGTCGCGCCTCGTCTTTCAACACGCAGCGAATCGACCATATCTATCAGGACCCTCATGCACCGCATGCGCGCATGAAACTGCACTACGGCGATCTGACGGATTCATCGAACCTCACCCGAATCATCTCTGATATCAAGCCGGACGAGATCTATAATCTCGGGGCTCAATCTCATGTGGCGGTGAGTTTCGAAGCTCCGGAATACACAGCCGACGTCGATGCGCTCGGAGCCCTTCGCATTCTCGAAGCGATCCGGTTTCTCGGCCTGGAAAAGACCACACGCTTCTATCAGGCCTCGACGTCGGAGCTTTACGGGCTTGTGCAGGAAACGCCGCAGCGGGAAACGACGCCGTTTCATCCGCGCAGCCCCTACGCGGTGGCAAAGCTCTATTCCTACTGGATCACGGTCAACTACCGCGAAGCCTACGGCATCTACGCCTGCAACGGCATCCTCTTCAACCACGAGAGCCCACGGCGCGGCGAGACATTTGTCACCCGGAAGATCACGCGCGGGCTGGCCAATATCGCCCAGGGGCTGGAGCCGTGCCTCTATATGGGCAACATCGACGCCCTGCGAGACTGGGGTCATGCGAAGGACTATGTGCGCATGCAGTGGATGATGCTGCAACAGGACACCCCGGAGGATTTCGTGATCGCGACGGGCGTCCAGCACAGTGTACGGCAGTTCATCATCTGGTCTGCCGAGGAGCTTGGCATCCGGCTCAGGTTCGAAGGCGAAGGCGTGGATGAGATCGGCATCGTCGACAGCATCGACGGCGAAAACGCCCCTGCCGTTTCCGTCGGTGACGTCATTATCCGCATCGATCCGGCATATTTCCGCCCCGCGGAGGTAGAATCGCTGCTCGGCGACCCGTCGAAGGCCAAGGCCAAGCTCGGCTGGGAACCGCATATCACCGTCCAGCAGATGTGTGCGGAGATGGTGGCGAGCGATCTCATGGAAGCACGCCGCCATGCGCTGTTGAAAGCTCATGGCTTTGCCCTGCCCCTCTCGATCGAAGGACAATGACGGCAATGCAGAAGATCTATGTCGCCGGTCACAGAGGGATGGTGGGCAGCGCCATTCTGCGCCAGCTTGAAAAACGAAAAGCGGCCGGCGCCGACATCGAGTTGCTCACGCAGACGCATGCCGAGCTTGATCTCGTCGATCAATCCAGCGTCCGTGCCTTCATGGAAAAAGAGCGCCCGGATGCGGTAATCCTGGCCGCTGCCAAGGTTGGCGGCATTCACGCCAACAACACCTATCCGGCTGATTTCATCTACGACAACCTCATGATGGAAGCCAACGTGATCCATTCCGCGCATATGTCCGGCGTGCAGCGGCTGCTTTTCCTCGGTTCTTCCTGCATCTACCCGAAGCAGGCTGAGCAACCCATGGCGGAAACCGCGTTGCTGACGGGTCAGCTCGAGCCGACAAACGAGCCCTATGCGATCGCCAAGATCGCCGGCATCAAACTGTGCGAGAGCTATAACCGGCAACATGGTCGGGACTATCGGTCCGTGATGCCGACCAATCTCTATGGCCCAAACGACAATTTTCACCCGGAGAACAGCCACGTTCTTCCCGCGATGATCCGGCGTTTCCACGAGGCGAAGGAAACCGGCGCTTCGACAGTCACCATATGGGGCACGGGAACGCCCCGGCGCGAGTTTCTCCATGTGGATGATATGGCGGAAGCGTCCGTCTTCGTCCTCGACCTGCCCAACCCGGTCTATGAGGCGGCCACAGATCCCATGCTGAGCCACATCAATATCGGCACCGGAACGGACATATCGATTCTGGATCTTGCGCGGCTCGTCGCGCAAATCACCGGATTTGAGGGTGACATAGAAACCGATCCGTCGAAGCCCGACGGCACGATGCGCAAATTGATGGATGTGGGCAGGCTGAAAACCCTTGGTTGGGAGGCCGGCATCGATCTCGAAAGTGGATTGGCGGACACCTATCGCTGGTTCCTGCAGCACCAGTCAGACTTGCGCGTGTAGACGGGTTTTGCGGTCGGGCTATGTCACAGCCTAGTCTCGCCACCACCTCAAGATGTCCGCAAGGCGCGCGAGGACAGCATTCCTCCGGATTTTGACGTAGCGTTCCATTCGCTTGAAGATTCCCAAGCGTTTTTCCGGCTGTGCGTGGTCAAGCGGCAGGAGAAACGGTTTGCTGAATTTGAAGTTACTGCCAAGTGCCGAGTTAAGGGCATCGACAACAGCTTGCGACTTCCGCGCATTGATGTGGAAGTTTCTATCGCTGAGAGACGGAATGATCGTTCCGTCCTCATTTGAAAAAGAGCTGCGAAAGTCCACAAAGGGGAAGCCCGTCCGCCTCAGACGCTCGTTCACATGGTCTCTGATGCGGCTCTGCTGCCGAATGTGACGATCAAGATCACGCCCTGTCAGTTCGAGAAACTGCGGATTGAACGGAACGATGCAAGCGAGCGCCAGCTGGGCGGGACATGTTTTCGAGAAAGCGTTCAAGGCAGTTCCGAACCGATCGCAGAGATCATCAGCTTCCTGTATGGCACTTCGGCCCTTGAGCTTCGCCTGTTTCTCGATATGAACCCTGCAGTCGATTTCGCCGAAGGAAAGGACCATCACGTCACCGGTTGCCGGGATGCAATTCGGTGGCACCAGGCTGGCAATTCCGTCACGAGCGGCGCGGTGCATCGTGACCGGTCCACGCCAGAATATCTTCGCGCCCTTGACGCCGCAAAAACTGTATGCGGAATGGCTGTCACCAAGTACCAGCAATCGCATTGGAAACCCTCGCCAACCCCAGCTCCAGCTGAGATGGCACAACCGCAACTCAGCCGATGTTATAGCGAAGGCATCACGCGGTAAACTTGCGGAGCGAGCCGATGCGCCTGGTGGTGGAAAAAATGGGAGTGGATGCTTTGGAAATCGTCGTCGTCAATCTTGCGCGTTCGAGTGAGAGACGTCGGGCGATGGAGCAGTCGCTTGCCCCGCTCGGATTGCCCTACAGCTTTTTCGAAGCAGTCGACGGACGCGCCGGACCCCACCCGCTTTTTGCACACTATGACGAGCACAAGGCCCTTACGCGCCGGGGTATACCGCTGTCTGCGGGTGAGCTGGGCTGCTTTGCAAGCCACTACATCTTATGGCAGCGCTGCGTTTCTCAGGATCGCCCAATTCTCATTTGCGAGGACGATATCGAGATCGGCCCGTCTTTCCTGGAGGCTTATGGCATCGCCACTGGAAAAATCAGCGAATACGGTCTGCTTCGGTTCTCCGCACATCGCTCGCGCCGGCACACTCTGTGTGAAACCGTTTCTCGGAATTTGAAGATCGTCCGATATGAGCGGCCTGTATTTGGCACCTCGTGTTATGCCATCTCGCCACAAGCTGCGCGGAAGTTGCTGCAGACAGCAGAGACTTGGTTCGAACCGGTAGACCTGCATCTCGACAGGTTCTGGACTCATAACGTGCCTATCAGAGGGTTTCTGCCGACGCCCGTACGTCATGCCGCGGATGCAGATGAAGCGTCCGAGATCAGGCAAAGCAGTATGCCTGTAAAGAAAACGAGCCAATACAAACTGAGAAGGCTCGCTTACAAGCTATGGTCCGAAGTGAGGATGTCTCTCCATAATTTGAGGTACATTGGCCGCTGGTCCAACTCGAATTGAGCAGCACTCGCTACCCAAGAACAGTTATCGCAAGGCGCAACAGTGAAGAGAATCGTCATCACCGAACACTGCTTATATGCGGTCAAACGGACAGACGCCGAACAATGAAGCAGCAGTCTCAAACAGGTCAGCCGACTTCGCGTTTCCGGAGCTCGGCGCAGCCATGATCAAGGCAGGTTTCTCCGCCGGCCCCGGGGAGTGGCCCTGGCACCGGCAGTTTCCAGGCGGCAATCCGACTTGGGAAGATGTGGAGTTTATCTTCGACGGCGATCTGTCTGAGTGCGATGTCGTTTTTCTGTACGGGGATACACTGGCATCTCAAGCGGATGGTCTGACGGTGAAACGGGCCGTTTTCGTCGCTTCCGAGCCGTGGACCTTCAAGTCCTACAGGTCACGATTTCTCGCGCAATTCGATCGCGTGCTCACAACGGATCCCGAATGCAATCACCCGCATGCAATCTTCAGCCAGCCCGGCCTCCCTTGGCACGTTGGCGTCTTCCGCGAGGATGGCGCGTTGCGCGATCAGCCGATGCCATATGAGGATTTCCGGACCTATTCCCCTGAGAAAACGAAACTCATCTCCGTGGTGGCCTCGGACAAGGCCATGACGCGCGGGCATCGAAACCGGCTGGAATTCGTCGACAAGCTCAAGCAGCATTTTGGCTCGGAAATCGATTTCTACGGGCGAAACGTCAATGGCTTCGGCGACAAGCTCGAAGTGCTTGCCGAGTACCGCTATCATATCGCAATCGAGAATCATGTCGGACCCGACTACTGGACCGAAAAATTGTCGGATCCCGTCCTGACGCTCACCTATCCAATCTATGCGGGCTGTACCAACATCTCGGACTATTTCGACAAGACATCCTACACCGCGATCGACATGAACGACCCTGACGGGGCAATCGCCACGATCCGCAAGGTCATCGATTCCGATCTAGCCGAGCGGGCACAACCGGCGCTTGGAAAAGCGCGGAAAGCCGTGTTGGAAGAGCACAATGTGTTTGCTGTTCTCGCGCCGATAGCGAAGGACGCATGCACTGAGCCGGAGCGCCCTCGGATCCTGCTCCCGGAACGCCGTTTCCGGCGAGACCTGTGGCGCAAGATCAAGTCCTCATTTCGGACGGCGTGACCCCGCCTCGCGCAGTATCAGCTTCTGCGAACCCATTTTTCCCAAACGAATTCATAGCACCAGAGACACTGGTGCGTCCTGCCGAGAGCGTCGCGGATTCGATTGCGCTGCTGAATGGCCTTGGGGACGAAATTGTGGAACTGGATGAGGAATTGTTCCACCCGGTCGACAATGCCGCGATCGAGAACATGCGTCATGAGATCATACTCGCCGCCTTCGATATTCATCTTTATGAGCGAGATATTCTCGACGCCCAGCTCCATCATCACATCGGCGAGCGGCCGGATCCGGATATTCTCGGACGGCTTGGATTTATCGCCTCTCTCCGTCGAGGAGGCATCACCGGCCACTGAAACCGTGAATGTCGCTTCCGAACCTCCAAGTCCGAAATGGAAGCACTTTATCTTGTCATTTCCGGAGAACCTTGCGACGCAGGCCTCATAATATTCCGCAACGGGCTCAAAGATGTAGATCGCGCAATTGTAGCGCTTGGATATTTCATCCGCGAAATCGCCTTGAAACCCGCCGACATCGAAAACAATGGAGTTGGCGTCCAAGTCGTTATCATACCGCATGTCGGACTGTTCATTGTCGGCGAACCAACGCTTGACGTCGCGGTAAAAATTGTCGCCCAGAACGTAAATGCGGTAGCGCTTGATCAGGCTCTTCTTGAGCTTGGCGAAAAATCGCAACGACATCCCCTATCGTGATTGTGAACAGTTTCTAGAGCAATTCTGATTTTGACGGAATCGGCCAAATCGGAATGCGTAAATGAATTCAGTCGCTTGTCGATGCTATCCGTTTACGCCCAAAGGCGAAACGGTCTAATTCAAAGAGCGGAAGAAAACTGTCTCTCTGGCGATCGATCTGGATCGTCTGTTTAGACCCTTTTCCAGCTTTCAGGAACAAGGTCCGTTGCATCCATTTCCTTGGACCTGAACCACTGCTTTGGCGCAATCACGCGCTTTTCCGGGTTCGGATTGAGCCATGCGCCCCACCAGCTGAATGAACTGTTGGCGACGATATGGGAATGGCACGCCGCCATCAGTTGCATGTCCTGCGCGTCGCGGCCATCCGAGCCGGGTTCAACGAGCGTGACCGCCCGAGGAAAGGCGATGTTATCCTTCGCCCATTGGGGATCATCGGAAAACAGGAAGAAGGTGGCGTTAGGCAGGCTTTCGACCATTTGTGCAATGGCCATATCGTACCATACCGGCTCGCAGGTACCGTGAACGGAATTGGCATGCGCGTTCGACACATAGTCGCCGCGGCGGACATGGACAGACACCGGCTTGGACGCCGTACGGATGGCGTCGAATACCTGCTGGCGCTCGGCGGTGAACGGTTGCGCGAGAGCGAAATCTCGCCGGATCTCCGCGGCAAAGTCGTTGAAGTATCGCTCGCTCTGGAAGTATCCGGTCAAATGGACGGGTTCGGGCAGTTGCCTCACCTCGGGATCGAAACGGAGAGATGGCTCGACATATCGCACGGTTTGGCTTTTGTGACGCCCTCTCAACTGCCCCAGTTTTGCTTTCAGGCCTTTTGGCTTCCGGGCCGGAATCTCAGTCGGATCCGCAATCTCGGCGCGAATGGCGAACTGGTCGAGGGCATAGCTTCTAAGCTGGTAACCCGCCATGTCACTCAGATCGAGCTTCAGTTGCGTATTTCGAGAATCGGCGAAGGCCCGGCCGGCAGCGTATTGGAACATCTGGTTCCCCAGACCTCCAATGATATGGGAAATGATCAACGGCCCGCACTTTCCTGGTCTTTAATCAGCCGCGCGACGCCGTCGCGACTGGCGGAGATGAAGAATGGGTTGGCGAAATCCACATCGTCCGGCTGTTCACGCTTGCCGTAGGTCAGCGGCTTGCCGTCGAGCGTCACCGTCAACCCACCCGCCGCACGAAGAACAGCGTCACCTGCCGCGGTGTCCCATTCCATGGTACGGCCGTAGCGTGGATAGAGATCGGCCTCGCCACTCGCCAGGAGGCAGAACTTCAATGAAGAGCCGATGGCGCTCGTCGTCGCGCCTTCGAAGCGGGCAATAAAGGCTTCGGTTTCGGGCGTGCGGTGAGATTTCGAGGCAACGATGCAGGGCGGCGTCTGCCAGCCACGGCACCCGAGGTCACGCGGCGGACCCGGCCTGTGGTCACCCTCTGCATCCGCCATCCAGGCATGGTCACGACAGGCCGCCCAAAGGGTGCCTCGGATGGGCGCGTAAACAACGCCCGCGACCGGCGCGCCCTTCTCGATGAGGGCAATATTGACGGTGAAGTCCGGACGTCCGGCGATGAACTCGCGGGTCCCATCGAGCGGATCGACCAGAATGAAACGCTCGCCGAGGGTCTGGGGCAAACAACCGGCAGACGCAGCTTCCTCGGCAACGACCGGGATATCCGGGCAAGCCGTGGCCAAACCTGAGAGAATTAGCGCTTCCGCCTTCCGGTCGGCCTCGGTGACCGGCGAATGATCAGCTTTCTCCACCACCTTTGTGCCGCGGGCGCGAATATCCAGAATGATCTCGCCAGCGCGCAGGGCTAGCCGGGAAAACTCCGCCACCAATTTCTTCAACCCGTCATCCATCGAAATGACACTCGTATCCTTCATGCAGTTCAGTCCTGTCACGACGCTGCATCACGAGACAAAACCGTTTGCCTTCAACCAGTCAATAATTTGTTCGACCAGCTGGTCGGGCGTCTTCTCTGTCGTTTCGAGCCTGATATTCGGGTTTTGCGGCACTTCATAGGGTGAATCGACGCCTGTGAAATTCCGGATCTCGCCCGATAGCGCCTTGGCATAAAGTCCCTTGGGGTCACGCCTTGCGCACTCTTCGAAGGGCGTATCGACGAAAATCTCGACAAAATCGCCGTCTCCCACAAGTTCGCGGGCCATGCGGCGTTCAGCCTGGAACGGGGAGATGAACGACACTAGGACAATGAGCCCGGCATCAGTCATCAGCTGGGCAACCTCGCCGACACGTCGGATGTTTTCGACCCTGTCCTCATCGGTGAAGCCGAGGTCGCGGTTGAGCCCGTGACGAACATTGTCCCCATCCAGAAGATAGGTATGGCGACCATCGGCGTGAAGGCGCTTTTCCAGAAGGTTGGCGATGGTCGACTTGCCGGAACCCGAAAGCCCGGTGAACCACAGAACCGCTGGCTTTTGGTGTTTCTGCTCGGCGCGCGCGTTGCGATTGATGTCCAGCGCCTGCCAGTGGACGTTCGTGGCCCGCCACAGCGGATGCGTGATCATGCCAGCAGCAAGCGTCGCATTTGTCATTCGGTCGATCAGAATGAAACCGCCGGTCGAACGGTTGTCTGAGTACGGATCGAACGGGATCGGTGCGCCAAGCGACAGATTGACCATACCGACGGAATTGAGAACAAGCGACTTTGCCGCCTCATGGGCGAAGGTGTTGATGTCGAGAGCGTATTTGAGAGCGCTGACGGTTGCCGGCACCTCGGCGGTCTCGGTCCGCAGGACATATTGCCTGCCAGGCAGAAGCGGTTGCTCGGAAAACCAGACAAGGCGCGCCTCGAACTGATCGGCAACCTGCGGGCGCGCTTCGGGAGCAACGAGCATGTCACCGCGCGAAATGTCGATTTCCTCTTCGAGTGTCAGGGTGACTGACTGGCCGGCCCGCGCCTCCTCCAGATCGACCTCACCGAGCAAGATCCGAGCGACCTTGCCCGCACGTCCCGAACGGGCTTCAACCACCTGATCCCCGACGCGGACCTGCCCCGAAGCAAGGGTGCCGCAGTAACCGCGAAAATCGAGATTCGGGCGGTTCACATATTGGACAGGGAAGCGAAGCGGCGCGGCTTCGAGATCGTCTCCCACGGGAACGTCTTCGAGATGCTGCAGTACCGAGGGGCCGTCATACCAGGGCATGTTGCCCGAAGGCTCTACCACGTTGTCGCCAAACCGGGCGGAAATCGGGATCGGCCGGATGGTTTCAAACCCCAGGTCTCCGGCAAACTGCATGTAATCGGAGACGATGCGATCGAAGACAGCCTTGTCGTACCCCACAAGATCGATCTTGTTGACGGCCAGCACCACGTGCCGGATGCCCAGCAGTGAAGCGATGAACGAGTGCCGCCGCGTCTGGGTAAGAACCCCCTTGCGGGCGTCGATCAGAACAACCGCAAGATCGGCGGTCGAGGCACCGGTCGCCATGTTGCGGGTATATTGCTCATGGCCGGGCGTGTCGGCGACGATGAACTTTCGCTTCGGCGTGGCGAAGAAGCGGTAAGCCACGTCAATGGTAATTCCCTGCTCGCGTTCGGCTTCCAGACCATCGACCAACAGAGCGAAATCGAGGTCCTCGCCTGCAGTGCCGTGGCGTCGGGAGTCGCTTTCAAGGGATGCGATCTGGTCTTCGAAAATCAGCTTGGTGTCGAAGAGAAGCCGGCCGATAAGGGTCGACTTGCCGTCGTCCACCGATCCGCAAGTGAGAAAGCGCAACAGCGTCTTGTTTTCCTGCTCGACCATATAGGCCCGGATATCATCCTCTTCGGTGGAGCGCGGGTGACTTGTCATCAGAAATAGCCCTCCCGCTTCTTCTTCTCCATCGAGCCGGATTCATCGTGATCGATCATCCGCCCGTGACGCTCCGAGGTGCGGGCGATCTGCGTCTCGGCAATGACGGCTTCAAGCGATTGGGCCCTGCTCTCCACAGCGGCGGTCAGCGGGTAGCAGCCGAGCGTGCGGAAGCGAACCATCCGGTCTTCCACGACTTCGCCCGGCTTCAGCGCCATGCGTTCATCATCTCGCATGATCAACATGCCCTCGCGTTCCACCACCGGACGTGGGGCGGCGAAGTAGAGCGGCACGATCTCGATATTCTCGCTCAGGATGTACTGCCAGATGTCGAGTTCGGTCCAGTTGGAGAGCGGGAAGACGCGAATGGACTCACCCTTGGCGATCCGCGTATTATAGGTCTTCCACATTTCCGGCCGCTGGTTCTTGGGATCCCAGGCATATCCATCCGAGCGGAACGAGAAAATGCGCTCCTTGGCGCGAGACTTTTCTTCATCCCGCCGCGCGCCCCCGAACGCGGCGTCGTATCCACCGGCATCGAGCGCCTGACGAAGCGCGACAGTCTTCATGATGTGGGTATGCGTCGACGAGCCGTGGGAGAACGGACCGATCCCCTCGGCCATGCCCTCCGCATTCTTGTGGACGATCAGATCAAAGCCCTTCTCCGCCGCCATTCGGTCGCGGAACGCGATCATCTCGCGAAACTTCCAGTTCGAATCGATGTGCAGGAAGGGGAAAGGCGGTTTGGCGGGCGCGAAGGCTTTGAGTGCGAGATGCAGCATCACCGACGAATCCTTGCCGATCGAATACAGCATGACCGGATTGGAGAATTCGGATGCAACTTCCCGAATGATGTGAATGGCTTCAGCTTCAAGACGCTGAAGATGTGTCAGCGGTACCGACATAAAACCCGATCTTTTTCTGCCCGTGTGCACGTCCCTCCCTCGCGAAAGGGATGAGCACTCTTGCCATCACCCTGTCATCGATACAATGCTTGCTGCCTTGATCCGGCCGCTTAAACGTGATCTCCAGACTGCATCAACTCGGCCAACAGCGCCTTCGCTGATCCGATCTGGAGGCGGCCTTTCTCAAGCACCCTTTTCCTCCAAGCTGGCAAGACGGCAGGTTTACCGCTTATGTTGGCCTTCCAACAGCTATCGGATGACTGACGCCGATGTCAGCCTCACCGTAGCCTTCGCGACTAGGACAGAAATCATTGGAAGACCCCGAATTCGATCGCGCCTTCGAGGCGGCACATGGTCAGTCCGTGCCATTGGAAGACGGCATCACCCGTGTGACGGCACCAAATTCGGGCCCGCTGACCTTTACCGGCACGAACAGCTATATCGTCGGCACGGAGACCCTTGCCGTCATCGATCCGGGTCCGGAGGACGAGAGCCACTGGCGCACGCTGCTGACTGCCATTGGCGGACGACCCGTCAGCCACATCTTCGTCTCTCACACGCACAAGGACCACTCGCCACTTGCCGCACGCCTGAAGGCAGAGACGGGCGCTACCATTGTCGCCGAAGGCCCTCACCGGGCTTCCAGACCGCTCCACGACGGAGAGATCAACCCGCTCAAGGAAAGCTCCGATATGGACTTTCGCCCGGATATCGCCGCCGCCCATGGCGATGTCTTCCACGGTGATGGCTGGGAGATCGAGGTTCTGCACACGCCCGGCCATACGGCCAATCATGCGGCCTTCGCCGAACGACGCAGAAACGTTCTGTTTTCAGCCGATCACGTAATGGCATGGGCGACCACAATCATCGCGCCGCCGGATGGAGCCATGCGCGAGTTCATGGCGTCACTCGATATGCTGATCAAGCGCGACGACCGGATCTACTATCCGGGCCATGGCGGGCCCGTGACAGCCCCGCAGAAATTCTCCCGCGCGCTGAAAGCCCATCGCCGGATGCGGGAGAGCGCGATCCTCTCGCGCATCGAGAAGGGTGACAGAACGATCCCGGAGATGGTCGCGGTGATTTATCGCGACACCGACAAGCGCCTGCACGGAGCCGCGGCACTCTCCGTGCTGGCGCATCTGGAGGATCTCGTCGAGCGGGGCGCGGTGGTGACCGATGGCCCGCCGGCGCTCAAAGGCATCTACGAACGCGGCTAGAGTTCAGCCGCCGGCGATGCCGAGTAGGGCGACGTCGAGATCGTGCAGGAAATTTTGCACCAGCCGGGCATCGAGGCCGAGATCGTGCTGGCCTGTACGGGTGGCTGCGCGAATATCGACAAAGGTCGTTTCTTCCTCCTCGACGAGCCGGATCATGATGTCCTGCCGCAGCCCGAGAATGAGACTGCGATGGGTGAACTGCAGCCGCACGATCGGTGAGGATACTGCCGTCACGCCTTCACCCGTTTCAGGTCTCGGGACCGGGATCGGAACAGCGCCCTCGCCTTCTTCGGCTTTCTGTTCCGTGCCGGGCGGTTCCTGATCGGGAATGAGGAAATCCGCGCCTTCGGTGTCGACCAGGCGCCACTTGCGTTCCTGAGTAAGCGCGGTGATCGCCTCGAGGACACGGTCGATGGCGCCGCCATATCGGCGGCCGGTCAGTTGCGGATAGGCGGCGAACTGTTCGCCACGCTCTTGCGCACTGACAGTTGCGGAGCGCGGCAACCAGCTCGCTTCGACCGGCGGCTCGTCGAGCCATTCAGGCGGCGCGATGGAATCGGTCGATATGTCGTGGATGGCCGGCAGCATGACGTAGCGTGCAGCGCCAATGCCGACCGGTGTCAGCACCATGATCGCCATCATCATACCCCAGAAGGAGGCACGCCCTCCCCGCGCGCCGATCAGCCAAAGCATGGTGAAGCCGATGACTGCCAAAGCCACTGCAAAGACGTCGATGACCGCTGCGAGCAGGATGACGGCGATGGCGTTGGCGAGCGTGACGATCTCGAAACGCTGAAGCACGAAGGCCGTCAAGGCAAGCACCAGCGCGAACAGGCCGAGCCGGCGCGACCAGATGGCGGCGATGGAAACGGGACGTTCGGGGCGATAGGGCATCGGGATGGAGGCCTGCTGGAAACGGACGGGCAACGAGCCATATCGCGCGAATGTCGCAACGGCAAGCGCCACACTTCAGCCATTCTTGAAGGGAACCATGATTGCGGGTCTGGGGTTATGTTTGGCAGCGGCATTGGAGATGCACACATGCAGGACATTACCCAGGATATCACCCCGGCAACCGGGACGGCCCAGCTTCCCCAGCAGACATCCCGCAAGCGATCGATAGAGGAGATCGAAACCGCGCTCGGCGAAACCACGCCCGACCGAGCCGGTTTTGTGGCAACCGTTCAGTCCGCCGCGCGCGAACTGGATGCGGAGTATCTCTTCGAACTTCCGGCGTCCGGACTTGCGCTCGACTGCGAGCGCATCGCCATGCTGCGGATGAAGGCCGACGACCGCGAGGATATCTTCCTGCTCGTCAAGCTCGGTGCGGATGGCGAGACGATCACGGTCGCCGAGCCGGACGAGGACACAAAGGGCCTGACCGATTTCGCCCGCGCCTTCGTCAACGTATTGACCCGCCTCTGAGAGCAGAGACGGGCCGAAACTTTTCCCCGATAAAACGATCTGGCTTATTCGCCGGGCTGCAGCTGCGGCTGGGCGAAGCGGCCGTTTTCGATCTGCTGGAGCACCAGATCGGTGACGGCTGCGCCCGCGATCATCGAGGCGAGGCCGATCAGCGAGGAGAGCGCCAACACCGAACCGCCGGTGAAGCCCGCGCCGATGGTGCAGCCGACCGCCAGGATGCCGCCGAAGCCCATCAGCACGGAGCCTGCCGTATAACGCAGGATCGACGGCGTATTGGGCTCCGAGAAGGTGGCGATACGGAACTGGCGGAACAGGAGGGCCGCCACGAAGGCACCGGCGAGGATGCCGATCAGGATACCCTGGTCGAAGCCGAACAGCGCGTCGCTCTCTGTCGCATAGACGATGGAGGTCGCCAGCGGACGGATGAAGGACAGGCTTTCGGCCTGGACCGGCTCGAACACCTGGATCGACATCTCGTAGGTGAAGTACCAGCCGCCGACGATGGTCGCGCCCACGAGCGCGCCGCCGATATAGCGCAGCACCGAAATCTTGGCGCGGAACGCCGCCAGCAGCGAGCCGGCCAGCAGCAGCACGCCGATGCCGACGCCGACGATCTGCGGCTGGCCGAAGATCGCGAGAAGGTCGTTGCCGCCGGTGGCCTGCGTGCTCATGAGCCCGCCGATGGAATCGCGCAGCGGCACCAGAACGCCGGTATAGGTGGCGTAGCCGACGGCCGTGATGACGAAGATCGAGAAGACGGCGCGCAGGTTGCCCGAGGCGCCCAGCACCAGAAGCCGCGAGACGCAGCCGCGGGCGAGCACCATGCCGATGCCGAAGACCAGGCCGCCGATCAGCGCGCCCGAGAGCGACTGCGCGGTCGAGAAGAAGCGGGTTTCCATCACGTCAACGCGGCCGGACCAGACGAGGAGCTGAACGCCGAGAATGGCGACGGCAAAACCGGCCAGCCAGGTGGCGAAGGCGGTGAAGCCCGCGCGGCGGGTGAAATCGAGAACGGCCGAGCGCGTGCAGAAGGCGGTCCGCTGCGCGAAGAAGCCGAAAACGGCGCCCAGCACCGCACCGCCCAGAAGGGCCGTACCGGCTTCGCCGTAACTGTCAAAGAATGGGACCAGGTCCATTGGATCTATCTCCAAATTGTGTGCGCGCAGATTACCCTGTTCCCGGATGGCCCGCAGGGTCGCGGCTTACAGCCCCATCGGGGATAAGAGAAAATTATTCCGCCAAACGCCCTCTTCGCGCTTTCCCATTCCGCTTGTCTTACGTATTGCCGATGCGTCCGCGTACCAGATCGTGGATGAAGCCGAGCTTGTCGATCACCGCCGGCGACAGGACGAAGGGATAGAGATCCCCGTGGCCCATCGCGCGGTTGAAGGAATTGAGCGACGCGGAGAGCACGAACCAGGCGTCCGCAATGGTGCGCATGTCGACGTCTTCGGCGTAGGGATCGAAACCGATGCTCGTCGAGAGCTGTTCCGGCTGGTCGATGCGCGGGGCGATGGTGACACCCCAGGCATGGCCGGTTTCCAGCGTATCTATGATGTGGAGGTAATGCGCCCAGGTTTCGGCGAAATCCTCCCAGGCGTGCGAGCCGGCGTAAAAGGAGACGAAATTCTCCTGCCAGCCCGGCTGCGGGCCGTTTTCGTAATGGGTCTTCAGCGCCTCCGCGTAGTCGGCCTCGTCGTCACCGAAGACGGCGCGGCAGGCGGCAAGCGTGCCCTCCGGCCCGTCGCGGACGAGCCGGTCCCAGTACCAGTGGCCCACCTCATGGCGGAAATGGCCGAGCAGCGTGCGATAGGGTTCGCCGAGCTGGGCGCGCCGGCGCGTGCGCTCGGCCTCGTCGGCTTCGGCAAGCGCGATCGTGATCAGCCCCTCGTCATGGCCGGTCATCACCTTCGGCTTCTTCGGCTGATCCGGATCGGCGAGGAAATCGAAGCCGAGGCCCTCGGGATCTTCCTCGCGGGTGACGAGCGGCAGGTTGAGATGCAAAAGCGTGTAGAACAGCCGCCGCTTGGCGATCTCCATCGCCTGCCAGAGCCTGAGATTGTCGCCCTTTTCCGGGTCCGGGACGGTGACGTTGTGGCGGCAGGCGAGGCAGTAGACATGCTCGCCGCCCTTGGCCGCCTGCTCGGCCGGCACCAGCCAGTTGCACACACCGAAGCGGTAATTGTCGCAATAGCGCAGCGCCGGGATCATGCCCTGGCCCGACGCATCGGTGTAGGTGCCGACCGGCTGCCAGACATCGCCGGATTTTTCCAGCGCGACCATGGCATCGGCGGCCGGATCGTAGCCGGTGGCGCGGCCGCAGCGCACGCAGGTTACGTTTTCGAAATAGACCGCCTGGCCGCAGGCCGGGCAGGAAAAGAGCTTCATGGGAATTCCCCGTTGATGGCGCGCGACAGGCGCGCGGCGCGTGTGCCCCTACAAGTCGTGAAAGCGCGCAGGGTTCCGTCGCATGGTGTTGCGGGCGGAATGAGTTCTTCCACTCTCCCCCCTTTCGCGGGGGAGATGTCGGCGCAAGCCGACAGAGGGGGGCATTCGCAGGTTTGAACCGTGCCGCGTTCCCCCTCTCTTGGTTCGTCGAACGACTTGGCCGATGCCAAGCCGTGACGAACCGTTCTCTCCCTCGAGGGGAGAGAGGGAGGTTGCCGCAGCTTCCACTCAACCCGCCGACACTCATCCATGTCCACTCCCTTCGTCATGCCCGGGCTGAATCCGAAAATCCCTCCACTCGTCATGCTCGGACTTGATCCGAGAATGACGAAGAGTGAGTGGCAGCGTTGGCGCAGAACGTGACGGTACAAGCACCTTTGTTCCGGCACAGCGAGGCTGCCCGGATTGTCTCATCATAAAGCCGGAAAGGCCGCGCTGGCGCGATGCCTCTCTAGGAATAGATTATTTGGCCCGCGCCGAGCGCGTACCCGAGACGTTCTCGGGGGCCGGTTTCCTGCCCCGTCAGGCCATGGCCGCCTCGACACCCGCGCGAAACCCGCAAGCTGGCCGATTGACGGGATCGGATTAAGTCAGGGCGAATGCCTCGCCCGTGACGGATACCCGCCTTCCATCGCCTCCCGGATAGACGGCCGCACGTTCCGGCCGCCGCCCCGGGCGTCTCCCCCCGCCCGCGCCGGGACGTTTCCGGCGTGTCCGATTACGGAGGAGATGACAGTATCGCATGGGGTTGGAGGAGGTGGAAAAGATGGGCGAGCTATTTGCCGCAAAAGGCGTCATCGAACGCGTAAAGAACCCTTTTCGCAAGCCGATGGGTTGCCATTGCTTCTTCGATCGTAGTGTTTCTGACACCGGCATGAGCGAAATCATGTCGCCAATCTAGTATTTGCTTGTACGCAGCCTCAATGTTGCGGCCAATTCTATCATCTAGCGCAGCTTTCCTATCCCGAAGTAGAATCTTAAACCGAGCCCCCACATTATCATCAAACGTCTTCGTATATGAGTATAAATCTCTTATGTTAATTCGACTGTTTAACTTATTATAATTTTTCAATGTATAGCTTTCAAATGCAGCATGATGACGACGAGCAAAACCAACGAGCGTCTCTTTAACGCAACTTTCGTAAGATGCCGCGATCGTCACAACAAGCAATCCTGCTAAATCGGCTCTGAAATCCAAAGTACCTGTAGTTTCAGAAGGCACGTGTCTAGATATTTCTCCCGCAAGCTTTTCAATCCTATCGAAATGAATGCGAAGATCTTCTCTAGCCATTTATGAGGATCTCTCTTGACGCTTCAAGCCGCGATTTCAATACTTGAGTATCTGTCGTAGCTCGACTCACTGATTCAGAGAACGCTTCACTAGCCAAGAGTTTAGGGTATCGATCCGACAGCTCACCAGCTGTAATCTCGTCATTTTCGAGCAAAGTAACCATAACAGCCTCGAGTACAGCGGCATTGATCACCCCTTTTGGACGAAATGGGGATTCGAGCGACTCATTGACCTTTTGCACGACCGACGGAAACCGCTCGGCAAACCGGCTAGCTCGCGGAGAAGAAAAATCGCGATTAGCATCCATTTGATTATTTAAATACCGGAGCATTGGCTTTTCATAATCTGACCACACTTCGAACAGCGAAAATAATCGAAGAACTAGCTCAACATCTTTTTGATTTTTATCAGGCTTCTTCAAGCCCAGAATTTTCTGCCACTCAATATTGCTATTCAAATCCTTGAGGGCATCAACAATATTGCCTCTATAAACAGCATTGCGAATTTCTTGCGGTTTAAGCTGCGTCCCACCCGTATTTAGGCGTTCAAAAATATGAAAAACGCTATCATTTCTAGAACTGGGCATTAGCTGCTTAATATTGATTGCCCGCAGCGTAGCGTTCCTTAGTCTGCGCTGATCACGAGCCGGAAGCTCATCGTATGTCTTTCCATTATATTCGGATCGCTCTGAAAGACCCTTAAGTCGAAAAACTTGTCTTCTGTTGTTATTATCAGCCTCACCAAAAAGCCCATCGAAAAAATATTTGATAGACATAATTCGCTGCTGCCCATCAATAACCTCAAGCTGATCATCCTTGTTTATATACAGAAATACTTGAGGAACAGGCAAGCCCATCAAAAATGACTCAATTAATCGTGAAGCCTGCTCAATTTTCCAGACATACTTACGCTGATAAAATGGAACTATAATATCCCCTCTTTTAACTTGATTAGCTAAGAGCTCTAGACTCGGATCTGACGGGGATACAGATATATCGAACTCTACAAATGGAACATCATCTGCCTCAGCCTCTGTATTAAGTTCACCTTCACCGTCACTCATCATAAGTTCCTCTAAATACAATTAGCGCGACGTCTAAAAGACGCACTCCGTTTCGTGCGAAAATCGCCGCCAAGTGATCTCACTTTTAACTGGAGAAAGCAATTTCGCATAAGACATGAAAGCGACTCGTTTCCTGCGCTTCAGTCTATCAACGTCCGTCATGCTCGTGCTTGACCCGAGAATGACGAGGGCGAGGGATAGGCGCTTGCCGCATCCCCCCTCTGTCTGCTGGCGCAGACATCCCCCCTCCGCGGGGGAGAGGGTTACTCCCCCTTCCCCACAGCCTGCGCCGCAGCCAGTCTTGCAATCGGCACCCGGAACGGGGAACACGACACGTAATCCAGCCCGACGCTCTCGCAGAAGCGGATGGAGGCCGGGTCGCCGCCGTGTTCGCCGCAGATGCCGAGTTTCATGCCGGGGCGCGTGGCGCGGCCCTTTTCGGACGCGATGCGGACGAGTTCGCCCACGCCCTCGGTGTCGATGGTGACGAAGGGGTCGGTATCGATGATGCCCTTCTGGCGATAGGTCTGCAGGAAGGACTGGGCGTCGTCGCGGGAGATGCCGAAGGTGGTCTGGGTCAGGTCGTTGGTGCCGAAGGAGAAGAATTCGGCGGCCTCGGCGATGGAACCGGCCTGGATGGCGGCGCGCGGCAGCTCGATCATCGTGCCGACGAGATAGGCGATCTCCTGGCCCGCTTCGGACATGACGTCGCTCGCCACCTGGTCGATGCGCGCCTTGACGAAATCGAGCTCGGAGCGCAGGCCGACCAGCGGCACCATGATCTCGAGTTCCACCGGTGCGCCGGTGGTTTTTGCCGCTTCGATGGCGGCTTCGAAGATGGCGCGGGTCTGCATTTCGGCGATCTCCGGCCAGGAGATGGCGAGCCGGCAGCCGCGATGGCCGAGCATGGGGTTGAACTCATGGAGTTCCTCGATGCGGGCGGCGAGCGCCTCGGCGTCGATGCCCAGCGTCTCGGCCACCTCGGCGACTTCCTCCATGCCCTTGGGCAGGAATTCGTGCAGCGGCGGATCGAGCAGGCGGATGGTGATCGGCAGGCCGTGCATGATCTCGAAGAGCTCGACGAAATCCGAGCGCTGCATGGGCAACAGCTTGTCCAGCGCCGCGCGGCGGCCCTCCTCGGTGTCGGCCAGGATCATCTCGCGCATGGAATTGATGCGGCCGTCCTCGAAGAACATGTGCTCGGTGCGGCAGAGCCCGATGCCTTCGGCACCGAAGGAGCGCGCCGCGCGGGCATCCGCCGGCGTTTCGGCATTGGTGCGCACGGTCATGCGGCGGGTGGCATCGGCCCATTCCATCAGGCGGCCGAAATCGCCCGAGAGTTCGGGCTGGAGCATGGGGACTGCGCCCCTGAGCACCTGGCCGGACGATCCGTCGATGGTGATGACGTCGCCGGGACCGAGCTTGGCGCCCATCGCCAGCAGCGTGCGGTTGCGCATGTCGATGCGTAAGCTACCCGCGCCCGAGACGCAGGGCTTGCCCATGCCGCGGGCGACGACGGCCGCGTGGGAAGTCATCCCGCCGCGCACGGTGAGAATGCCTTCGGCGGCGTGCATGCCGTGAATGTCTTCCGGGCTCGTTTCCACACGCACGAGGATGACCTTGCGGCCGGCGCGGACGGCTTCCACGGCGTCCTCGG
>CEQK01006323.1_pt1 | contig 35166 bp, 55 predicted proteins | sample 531051 | NCBI WGS metagenome assembly CEQK01 (sample SAMEA2621229, study PRJEB7988) | marine metagenome | biome: marine biome (ENVO:00000447); feature: deep chlorophyll maximum layer (ENVO:xxxxxxxx); material: "saline water (ENVO:00002010), including plankton (ENVO:xxxxxxxx)" | depth 150 m
AACCTAATCCAGGTAAAAATTTAAAATGTACAAAGTATTCTTTTCTTCTTTTTAATTTATCATCCATGTCAAAGTTTCTATAAATAGATAAAACTTCACCAGAGCCTTCATCAATTGTTATTATGTAAGGAACTTTAACTTCTCTGCTAGGTTGATCGTATTCAAAATCATCTAAATTACAATCAATGTGCATTTCTAAAATTTGATATGTATATTGTTTATCACCGCTTGGTGTTACTCCCTCTAATTCTTGATATTTTTTTTGTAAATCACTTTTTTCTGGTGCAACAGGTTTTAATTCAACATCTCTATAGAAACCTGCTTTTTGTTTTTTTAATATTTCGTTCTCACTCATCTTGATAACATGAGTGATTCTTTCACAATCCATAAGATCTGTTGCGTAATAAGGCACAACTAAATCCTCTGCTGGAATAAATTTAGATACAGCTCTTTGCATCACTTCATCGTAATAACATTTTTTAAATGCTGAACCTGCTAATGGTAAATAAAATAATAACTGATCCATCTCAGGTGTGTATTCTTCCATTTCGTTCATAAGCATATAGTTCATATATTCTTTTACTCTATCTGCTTGATCTACTTTATCCTTGGACAGCGCTCCAATAACCTTAGCTCTTACTGGTCCATCTGATGGAATTAATTCTTTGTAAGCTTGTGCTTGAAACTGGGTCACTGCTTCAGCTAATAATGGGTGTGTGACTGAAGCTGAACCTTTAAAAGGTCTAGTCATCTCAGTATATTTAAATCCTAATAGATCTAAACCTTTTGTATATCCTTGCTCCCAATCTTTTCTAGAAATTTTATCTTTCTTATAATCGTCGACAAGTTGTTTGGAGAGTCTTTGTAAAGTTCTCTCATCCATGTCATCTGCTAAATTGGCGTAGAAATTTTGTGTAGACTCAGCGACTTGTTCTGGAGACGCAGGTTCTCCTAACTCAACAGTTACTTCCTGTTCAGTATCGTTCTTATTTTCTTCAATAGAGTCTTTTACTTTTTCAATTTCTGCCATTACATTAATTTAGTAGGTTTTACTCTTGCTAGCTTACCACCACGTGCTTTTATCATCTTACCTTTTTTTGCACCCATTCCAGCTCCGAATGCATCTATACCAAAAAATTCACTCTCTGGTACTTCTGTCATTCCTTTAGGAATTTTTGGTCTTAGTGGGTTACCGCCAGGTACACCTCTTTTTTTAATGAACGCAGGAATACGCCTTTTGTTCATATCAGTTGCTTTCATACTTTTAGCATCTGATACATCCGGCATAGACATTTTATCCATAGCTGCTTTTCCAGCTAGTCCTATTAGACCTAACTTTACAGCGTCGAATAATTTTTTTCGGTTTTTCCTTTTCATATATAGGCCTCCTAATAATATATATATTTTTTTTGCTTATATCTATCTATTTCTTCTTCGTCTGAGTATATCGATACATAATAGCCTTGTCGGTATCTTAACACAGCCTGTGTGGTGCTATCAACATAATCATCGTGTTCGCCATGCGGAAAGGCTGCACATTCCTCAATAACCTCCTCAGCAAATTTTTCATCTTTAGGAAAATAGACTTGTTGAGACTCAAATACTGGAGCACAGGCGTTGACCCGTGCAAACTTATCCTTGCCTTTAGTAGGAACGAAATCAACCACTGGTATACCCATTCTTCTTAATTCTTGTATCAAAGGTTGGCCCGAGGCTTTTGCTTCAACGATAATAGTTTCTGGTTCCCAGTATTTATATTGTTCTAATGCAACTGCTTTTAACTCTGGAAAATCAAACTTACCTCTTATAGCATCAATTAGCATTAAAGCATCAGCAGCCCCGTCAGCCGGGGTAAATACACCCCAAGTCGTGATTGCAGAATAATCAGCTGTTTCTTTTTTAGAAAAGGCCGTATCATAAGATTGTATGACATGTTTTAAAGCTGGCATTTTACTTTCCCACGGCATCCACCAGTCTCGTTTTAAAATCGCTCCTTCTTCTGAAGTAGGATTTTGCATGTATTGTGCAGACCAGTTTCTTATAGATAGTGATGCCTTAACTTTTTCTAATTCATCTAATGACCAATACTCTGGCCACACGGGTCTCGAATTAGCTTCATCTTCAATAATCGCAGGGAAAGAAATATGTTCCCACTTGTCGGCTTTAGGTTCAGTTTGAGCCTTAATTAATTTTCCTGTTAAATCATCTTGTGCCCATCTCGTCATTACTAAAACGATCGAGCCTCCAGGTTGTAAACGCTGTCTTGGTCCCGATGTATACCATTCATAAGTTCTCTCCATCGCAGAATCAGATAGAGAATCTTGTTCCGTGTGTGGGTCATCAATAATCAAAAGATCCGCCCCTCGTCCTGTGATAGAACCGCCTACCCCCGCTGCAAAGTATTCGCCCCCATGATTTGTCTCCCAACGTCCTTTTGCTTTTGAATCTTCCCTAAGTCTAACATCTCCAAAGATCTCTTTATACTCTGGACTATCAATTAAATTTCTAACCTTAGCTCCGAACCTTGCTGATAGTTCTGCATTGTGAGATACCTGCATTAATTTCATTTTAGGAAACTTCCCTATCATCCATGCTGGATAATAGACCGATGCAAATTCAGACTTAGTGTGTCTAGGAGGCATATTTACGATGAGCCTTCCTTTTTTATTTTTTGCAATCCTTGTAAACTCTGTTGCAATATGTTGATGATGTCCCCATTTATTAGGATCTTTATCAATCCTACAAATAAAATCTGGCCAGACTTGTTTAACGAAGTACAAAAAATTATCTTGGCATAGTTTAATATGTTCTAACCACACCTTCTCTACCTTCAATCGTAGATCATCGGTGCTCAAAAAATCAGTGTTACTCATAGCTTTGGATCTCCTTCTGGGTCCCCATGTGTTTTACCTTATACTACTTCTATTTGTTATACAATGTATATGTAAATATGTGTAACTGTTAGTTTTTAAACGTAAAAAAAATTAAAAAAATTTTTTTCTAAATTCAAAAACCAAATGAGCCTTGAAGAATGAGCTACAGAGGGCCAGGTCTACTGGCCCTCGCATCCTGGCAGGTCTACGTATAACGACGTATCACCTACAGAGAATTTTTTTACCACAGTATTAAAACTATAAGCCCGATCCAAAAAAAGCGCATCGCAACCGGGGCTGCTGTGTGTAGTAATACCATCCATCCGAATATATTTATCACTAGCCCAGATCCTTTATAAACGAATTATCAAGTTTACGGCCGGCGCCCTTAGCTACTAAACCAACAACCACGCCCCGAGGATCTTTAAACCTCAAATCATGTTTATCACCGTTGATCACTCTTCGACCCTTCCAGATCTTAGGTAGTTTATTAGCAAATACCACGGCAACGTTGACCCCTGCAGCTATGGCCGCATTTATGTCTTTATCGTTACGGCCTGAGTCGCTAAACGTTACGTGATAATTTTTACAGTTATGACCCAGATATGCCGGTACTTTTGTATAATCATAAAACTGTACATCTGGATGACTATCAATGACAGTCGACCCATTAGCCATCTTGATTCTATACCAGGCCAGATCGGATGTACCGTTTAATCTTACAGCAAATTTAAAGCCCTGAGACGCCGCCCGCTTTTTTAAAACTCCTATTTCATGACTCAAATCATCCAGAAATTTTTTTCGATCATCCCAGAATAAATTTGTCTTATTGAGTCGCGCCCTCTGAACTGAACCCATCTGGCCCCGCCCAGATGTGTTTAAACATGCAGCAGCGCATTCTTTAGAAGCTTTAGGGCATACATTCTTACCGCTAAGCGTATACGGCGCCAGGTGAAGGATGGCCGTTTTATAACCGTATTTTTCACCCTTAGCCATTTTAGTTTGACTGTAATAATTAAGCAGGGGCATCTGTCACCACATGCCAGTTATCGTCTCTTTTTACCTTCAAGATGTCTTTAGCGTATATGCTGCCAGACTCACTGAATAGGCCTATCTCCTTAGCATTAGAAAAAATTAAAACAATTTTTTTTAAGCCCTTGCCCTGCTTTGGTGACTCTAACAATTTACCAGATACCGGCTGGCCCAGCTGCTTTGTTAGGATCTTGTCACCCTTCTTAAGATCTGAATATTTTATTCCAGGTCTTAATTTTCTTAGATCTTGATATATTATTTTATCAAACATTTTTTATCCCTTCCTTTAGTTTATTAGACATTTTTTCTAACATGATAGTTTGAGCAGTTGGTATTTCTTTTGAGATAATATCTTTATCTCCTAAAAAACTATGTGTTTCTTTTATAGTTTTTGTAGATCTACCCATACTATTTTGCCAGCTCATAAAATGCTCAACACATTCTAAAAGCAATTTTTTTTCTGACTTATCAAACATTTTTTTCTCCTTATTTTATTTGATTTGTTTTTCTAACATGGGATGAGATGGGATACAATAACAAAAAACCCATTTTGAACAGTTAGTTTTTAGGGCTGCCAGGCCCGGGTCCTGGCAGCTTTTTCTAATTATTTATGCATATGCCTTACCTCCTTATTATCTATATACCCGCGAGAATTTTTTTTTCTAAAAAATAATGTAAATGGAAAGATAGTTTTCAATTCCCATAAGGGAATTGAAAACGATTGATTTTTTTAATGTTAATAAACATTAAATAAAAAACGCTCATAAGCATTTAAAAACGATTGATTATTTTAATGTTAATATAACGTGAAGCGTGTCGCTTCATACACGATTGAAAACGATTGATTTTTTAACCACGAACCAAGAACCACGTTGGCGAAGCCAACGTGGTTCTTGATAAAAAATTCTTGATTAATTTTCCCAAAACATTCTATCAAAATGCAAAATTAAAGTGTCAGGGTGGGTTTCGCCCTGTGCCAAAAGGTTCAAAGCCCTCGTTTCACGAACCTCGTAGAGTTTGAAGACCCTTTGCAAGACGTCTTCTTGCAAGATAAAAGACAAGCCACCATTTTTTTTATGTTGGATATGCCAGTTGATTTGATATTTAGAAAGCCCACAATTCTTAACATTATTTGACTTTAATTCTATCCAAATTGACTTGCCTTTATGTAAATAATAAACGTCAGGTATGCCATTGATTGTATTACTTTCTACACGAAAAATTTGACCTTTTAACTTTAATTTTTTAATTTTTAACCAAAGTTTGCTCTCTCTTTTCTTCATAAAAGAGCAGTATGTTAAGATTTACAAAAAATCAACCCTTAAATGTTAAGGTTAAATGATTTCAAGTAATAATAAAAAATACAATATAAACGCAACACTAAACGCAGAATAACAAACAAATTGAAATATTATCTGCAAAATTTTAGTGCCTAGTTTGGTGCTTTTCGCCATAAGTTATTCCCTCTTTATCAGTATGGTATTCAATTTTATCTCCCAACTTTAAAGTTTCAATAGTAGTTGGAACATTATCTAAAAAACCCCACCCAAATTTTTGATTTCCACCTTTGACTTTGACCCACATTTTTTCAACAAGCTCGCCACATTTAAACCAAACGTAAGTATGAGTTTTTGCTTTTTTTTCTAACTTCTTTATTTCTTTATATGTTTTTATTCCACACTCACCCTTATGAGAATAAACAACATTATTATCTTCTTCAATCATCTTAAAGAAGTCGTTCATTAATTTATCTATTTTATCTTTCATCTTGCCAACAACTATTTGATTGTTCCTTTTGTTTTATTCTTTTTCTAATTTTTTTGCATAAGTTTATGTACACAAAAGATAGTAACTTATTTTTATAAATTTCCTGTATAAAATCTTCGTGTGTACTGGCTTCAACCTTTAAATCATTAAGATTAAGACAAGTATAAGTTATGTCGTAGCCCATTAATCTTTTCGGTAAATCTTTAACAGACAATATAGACAATGGTTTTACACTTGAAATAGTATGTACCCCTCGTTTTAAGGGGTACAGACCTTTATTTTTATTATTACTCATTGATAGTTATTTCTATCTTTTTAATCTTTGTGTCTTTTTGACAATCTTCATAGACCTCAAAGTGATTAGTCTTTAATTTTTCAAAGTCTAATCTTTTTTGTGTCTGCTCATGTTTTTTAACAATAGCAGTTTTATTATTTAATATGAAAACGCCTTTACCGAGTGGGGCTTCCCATATTACTTTTTTAAGTGCGTCTGCCTTTTTCGTCATTATATTAATCTCATCTTTTAGAGATTTATAAGCGAAAATTCTTTGTGCTAGAATTACACTTGGTTTTACTTTTTTAAGTTTATTGTTTTTCATTTAACCCCCTATGTTAGTTTTTTTGAAATAAATAAACATATAAGGGATAATGGGATTTTATAAGAGAAAGTCAATAATAAAATGTGTTCATTTTGGGTTTTGTGAAGAACAAAATATATACGTTAATGAAACAAACTATGTACTGGGGATATCTATATCCCCAGCTACCACATCTAGTGCCTATTTTTTATTTATTAATGCTTTTGGCGAAGCGTTCCATTTAACACCAACAGAAGTTAAACTTGCTGACAATAATTTTTTCAAATCATCTGAAACATTACACTCCATAACATCATCATTCATTTTTTCTTTTGTTTCTTTTAGAAATGTAAGTTTCTTACCCATATCAGTTTTTTCAGCTTCTTCTTCAGCAATAGCAGTTGCCCATTTGCTTATTTGTTTTAAACAAAAAGCCACGTTGATATTCTTTTTATCATCATCATCATACCAATTTCTATTTACAGAATAGATTTTTTTCTTTCTTGCTGTAAATTCAAAAAATTGTACTGCCTTACGTCTTGCTCTCTCTACTTCTAACTCTGCATGATGAAGTTGATTAATAACTTTATCAGCACCAATTTTTTTAGCCAAATTACTTTCTATTTTTTCAGTTAATTCGGAAATAGTTGATTTAAGAAGTAGTTCCTCTTTTTCTATTAATGGGTCTATCTTTCTTTTTATCTTATCTTTAAAATGGTCTCGTTGATAGACTTGCATTTGCTTATTACTCATCTTTTTTCCTTTCCTTTTTTTACCAAGAACAAGTATAAATTACGCATTTCTTTTGTTTTAATGCGTCTTTACAATACTTTAAAAATTCTCGGTCTTGTTTTTTATATTCTTTGACGGCTTGTTCTTGCCATTGTTGACCCCAAAAAAATCCGTCATGTGCAAAGTAGTTATAGTAGTCCTCATGGATTGCTTTCTCTAACTCCTTTACAACGTCTTCCGTCATATAGACTTCTTCACCTGCATTAAAGCCGAGATGACTCATATCAAAAAGTTCTTTATCTTTATCTTTTTGCTGAAGTCTTTTGACGTTTTGTTTAGTCCACGCAGAATTCATAAATACTTGAAGTCTTGCGTGTTTTCGCCAAACAAAAACATCTTTCTGTTCGGCTTGACTTTCTTTTTCATCATCAGAATAGAATTTTTCCCAATTTACTTTTCTATTACGACAATGTGCATATTGGTCTAGTCCCATGTTGTTTCCTTTCCTTTTTTCTCATAAGGGGTTTTGTGTTACTAATCTATGTGCCAACCACCCCCAAAGCACTCTCCTTACGTTTGCGAAACGACATTGTATATTATTTTCAACTATCGCCTCATGGGATACTATAAGATATTTATTCAAAAGTGCAAGAATAAAGTAATAAAATTATTAAAAAAATAATTGTAAAAAATACCGATTTTGGGAAGGCATTACATAAAAAGACAAAGAAAGCGAAAAAATTTACCACTACCTTCTATAACATACCTTCTTATTTTTTTGTAGAAATATATTTTAAATCAATGATACACCCATTTGGAATAAGTGTTGTATTGCCTACCTCTGCAATTTCTTTTTTATCTTCTGACAAGGCATAATCCCCAAAAATTCTTGTAATACCTTTGCTTTTAGTAATTAAATGACCTTTAGTTATACAAATAGCAATTTTACCTTTTTTAACATCTTCAATACTTTGCCAACCACTCTCGCTTGTTATATCTTTCCACGTTACTTCTACAAGTGGATAATTTTTTAAATGTAAATTTTTGTCTTTAACTTTTTTTCTCATAATTTTCCATAAGCAAATTCAAAAGGATTGATTTTTTTTCCATAGGTAAAATCAAAAGGATTGATTTTTTCGCCATATGTAAAACAAAACGAATCATTTTATTTTAATCGTTACACTTCCTACATGTGTGGTAATGTGTTTATTGTGAACTTCATTAAACACTTCCATAAATTGGCCCCAGTCTTTACTCTGCAGCTTCTTTTTCTGGCGTGACGTTAATGATATTTTTTGACTCTCCGATTTTAGTTTCGATTTCGTTAAGTCTTCTCTCCAACTGTTCACGAGACATTCCCTCCAATCCTACATGTTTTACTTCTGATTTATTTACAAACATATCTGCCATCTGGCCAGATCTAAACTCAGCTGATACAGCAACACCTAGTTGGCCTTTTGTTTCTGCTGCTTTTGATAGATGTTCAAATCTTTTGTATTTTCGTAATTTGTCTTTTTCATAAATCTGAAGTTCCTTACCTAGTTTTTTTTCTAAGTAACGGACCACATGAGGATTCTTGTCTTGATTAGTCAACCTGGAACCTATTACATAATATCCGTCAGTTGTTTTTGATTCGTATCCGGCTTGCTTTGCTGCTTCTGCTTTTGAAATTTTTCCCCAATTATCTACTAACACATCAACAAACTTAATTTGTTTTGACGTTAAATCAGTTATAGTTTTAATTTGGTTTTTCTTTTTCATAATGTTAAAATTTTATAGATTGATAAAAAAGTCATAAATAACAACACAGCACTAATGAATAAAAAAATTTGGTTTTGTGTCATGCGTCTTGTAAATTCATATTTATAACAATCTTGCAATTAGTTGGTGATACACCGGAATGATAAATATCTCCATTAAAAATTACACATCTGCCTTTTTTTGCTTCTACTTTCTTGACTATCTTATCACCTTTATAAAAGACTGTACCCCCATCAGAGTCATTCACATAATACAAACATATGGTGTTTTTGCCATCCAAATCTATGTGTTTACCATTTGGTGTATTATCGACTCTAGGTAATTGCAAAAAACTAACTGCTCTAATAATCCTATTTTTATTGGTTAAATCTAAAAATGGGTAAATATAGCTGATATGTTTTGGGTCTCTTATCATGTTATGTGCGACCCATTCATGGTAATAGGCAGGTCTATCGGTGGGTTTTTGTTTGGAATAGGCGACATGTGGAGTGTAATACCAATTGCATCTCTCAGATGTAAGATAATCCAATAACTGGTTCTGTCTAAAAATATCTATACAATTATCAATTATCTTCATAACTACCTATACCCTTTTACTACAAAAAATTAAAATATTTTTTATTTTAACATGAAATAAGATCCGAAAACTAGTTTGATACTAGTTCTAAACTAGAATGAAATGTTCTAAAAGTGTTGGTATATAAGGCTAAAACTAGAAAACTAGAAATATTTTACCTTTTGAAAAAAAATATTTTTTTATTTTTCTATGGATAAGGTATATGGTAAAACTAGTTTTTATTGTGAAAACCTCGTTAACATGATAAAATTGGTTATGTCATCTTTGATTGACAGACCCTATGTTGAGAACAGGCGGGGGTTGATTGTTTCTTTTCCTCCGCCAGTTCGTAAGAGACCACCTTGACTAATTATGAAATTTTTTATTGAACCTGCCTCAAACAAATAAGTGAAGTTACCATTATAGATGTTGCATTGAATACCGCTTTCCTAGCAGCTAACACAGTTTTTCTAAGAGCTCTTCTTCTTTCTAAATCTTTTTCTATTTTTAAATTATTATAATATTTTGTGTACTGCATCCAAAGTATATGTTTTTTGTAAAATTTTACAGATCTCTGACTAATAGCTTTTTTATATTGAAATCTTACATCATCTGGATCCCAACCTGCCCACCAACAAATTTTATTAAAATCTTCATCATACATAATCCAATTATGTGCATTCATTTTATTCATTGAATTTTTTCTATCTACATTTAATAATTGAGCGTCTTCAATTGCATTTAATATTACGTGACGCCATAACTTTTGCTCTGGATTATAATGAGATTCTGAGATGAGATCTGAGGCTATCTTAGTGCCCATAAGTTTTAATAAGCTGGGAGAGTAAATCACGAAATACCTTTTTGTTAGAATTGTCTTTCAAACGACTGGCGACATCGTGATGTCTTTGCACATCCTCTATTAAGAATGTAAGCTGGGCGCCCTCAATTTTTTCTAATTGAATTAGTTTTTCCAGACAATCAAACGTTATTGTATTTTGGTCATTCATGCTTATATGGTAACCCATATCAATCATGTCTTCCACCCTTGATCACCTGCAATTTAATTATTTTAGCGGGCTCTTTTTTACTTTCTTTAAAAATTTTTATAGCATCGTCTCTAAACCTCCAACCTAAATAATCATCTTCATAACCAAAACAAATACCTAACATGGTATTCTCGATTACTAATACTGTTTCTAAATAAAGTTTATAAGGAAGTTTGCGTGCAAGTTTTTGCAAACATTTGGTAAGCTCAGTTCTCTTCTCCTTTAATACGGCCATAAATAAATTCCTCAGTTAATCTAAAAAGTTCTAAATAGTTTTCTTTAGTGAGCCGTGGGCCGTGGTTGTTGTGACCTTCTCCGTGACAATGAATGCAAGTTCCTGTGTTGCCCAGAGTTCCTCTGATGAAACCATTTCCTCGACATTCATTACAAATAATGAATGACTTAGCCATAATGTACTTTCAGTTCTATTTCAAGTATTTATTTATTACTCTACCCGAATTAGATCTTACTCTATCTGGCCAACTACAATCAATGGTTAATAACCCTTTATCTGTTAGTATTTTAAACCGGTGTCCATTAGGTAAATCTTCGACCCAATGTCTGATATAACCCTTAACATGTATCCGTTTATCTTTATTTTTAATGCTTTTAGCTACCATATCGAATCACGCTACACGCTTAAAATCACGGCCATTTCTCTTAATTTTTAAGCTTTTTACCTGTCTCTTCCAAGGCATTAGCTCATCATTTAAAAGTATGGCCAGTTCATGAGCGATAGTTTCTGCGTGATTTTTATATCCCACAATCTCCACAGATACCACATGTTTCTCTTTCTTCTTCATATTACCCCTATGTTAGTGTTAAAAAATTATCGCACCTATAACAAACCCTATAACAAAACAGATGATTTCTGTTCTGTAATAAAGATGCCATAGATGAAATTTATCAATATATTTTTTCATTGTATTGTTCCTGTTATAGTTTTGACTATTGTAGTCCAGGGAGCAGGTATTCTTTCTTTTTGACCACAAGATGCTAAAAAAAATAAAGATACAATTATAAATATTTTCATTGTTTCTTTGGTGTATTGTTTTGAATAAACTCTAACTTACATAGCTCCAAGAGTTTTTCAAAAAGCACAACGGGGTCGTCTAAATACACTTCATTTCTTTTAACCCCATTGACTATTAACTTTACAGATTTTTCACTCTGATTCATTTCAACAACGAAGTTTTCTTTAGAACGATGTTGAAAGCTTATTCTTTCTATATCTGCCGTAACCACAGTCATTTTGCACTTCCGTTAAGTAAAGACTTTACATAGGCCTCTACAGTTTGATTTTTTCTTTTAGCCATGACCTTGATATACTCATCAAGGATCTTAGAGAACTGAGCTCCTGGCCCTCGCTTTTTTGATTTAGCAATTGCACACAACTTTGTATGGTCCTCTTTACGTACTGCTAAACTTTTCCATTTGTTAATATCCACTTATCCTCCTTTTCCTTTTTATATTCTTTTTTGTTTTTAGCGGTAGATCTCAGTACATCATCATACTCTTCGATGTAATGAGATCCGTTTTGATACCGTTGTATCCTACGATTAATGGCGTTTATTCGTTTTGTTTTCCAACTCATTAATCCTGTCCTCTAATTTATTAACGTGTCCATCAATACGTATTAGGTGCTCTTCTACTTTTTTTAAGAACTCCCTCATACTTGCCATCGCTGGTTTGATAGCATTGAAAGCAGCTGTTGTGTTTTCAAATTGCTTTTCAATGGCGTCAAGTAAATCGTTATTAATTTTTTTATCAATCCTTTGAAAGTGATCATTCAACAATTCAAATTGATTTGATTTAAAACCAGTGATCTTTTTAGGTTCGCCATAATCACCAGAGTCTTCCTTTTGTGCTACTTCTGCAGCAAAAGTTTCTTCGTCTTTCTCTTCTAACATTTTAGTTGGAAGAGGCGTGTCTCTAACATCGATTTCATTACCATCGATATCTTTTATCATGTATTTTTTAGTCATCGTTTTCCCTACGTTGTTTCATCTCATCTTGGATGAGTGTTATCGCTAAAGTTTTATCAATAGGATAGAAGTATCTACCCGTTTCATCTTTGGCATTAGCGTTCTCCAAAGCTGATACATATGAATCAAAAGATAATGAGTCTTCTATATCGCACCCTTCAACATCTTGTTCTGGTATGCCGGATAGTATCTCATCAACATTCTTTATGATACTATTGAATAAAGGACTTTTACTTTTTATCTTCAAGCTCATATTATTTGATACTATACGATGGGAGATTTATGAAAGTCAATAAAAATTTTATGAAATATTTATTATTAATACATATTTGTGCAAGCGTAACCGGTGTATGTTCACCAGCCATAGACTACCCTATCTTGTTTGATAATTGGGCTGATTGTGTATATGTAGGGGTAGATGAAGTATCAAAGATCTTGAAATCTATGAATTATGATGTAATAAATGAGAATATGTTAGGGCCAAAATTCGAGTGTAAATTAATTACAGCAACATGAGCACCTTAGGTACATTTATTTTATTAGGGCACTTCTGTTGGACTGTGCCAAATACAATTGATAGTTGTAAACAAATCTTAATCAAAGACGCTATAAGCTTCGCAGACTGCTCGGTAAAGTTCCAGAGTAGGGTATCGAGGGAGGAGGACAAAATCGTAAAAAAAGGGGCATCTCTGACCGCTGCAGAGGCATATTGCTATGAGGTTGATAGTGTTGACAGCTTCGTTAAATTGTCCTATTCTATCAAATGAAGGCTTATCGTATCCAAGCTAGAGTGGGAGGTAAGTATTATAACAGCATACTTACAGCCGAAAGCGATAAGGATGCGTTGAATGCCTTTATAGAAAAAGTAGATAAGGGCTTGGTAAAACCAAATGACGAAGACTTTTACAATAAAGCTCATACCTACGTAACATATGAGGAGCTAAATGAGTCCAGAGAAGATACGTCTGTTGAAAGAGCTACAAGGTCTGGAGCACAAGTGGGCAGCTAAATTAATGTCTCAAGGTGGTTGTTCAGTTGATATGCTTGCAGTAGAAAAAGATATTAAATCAAAAAGAAATGCGATTAAATATCAAGACGTACAAGAAAACTTAGTCGCTACTGGTTAAATTTTTTATTACCGTAGTGTTCTAAAATTTGTCTAAGTTTAGGATGCTTTACTTTCGAGTAAGGTATAAGTAGCTCGGCGACCCTCAAAGCTTTTCGGTTACTACATCGCCATCTCCATTGTAACTTTCGACCAAACCCTCTGTTAATTTTACTAGCCAAAGTTCCTGCATTAACTGTACTCATAAAATAATGCAAAACATTTTTTTCAGTCATATTAATTTCCATAGTAACTCTCCAACGTCTGTAACCATCATTACATAGATATTGCTTATACATTACGCAGCCCTCTCCATCAAAAAGGCCTGCACAATAAGCTAACTGTTCTTTATTTAGCTGCACCCCAAGAGTCTCCTAATTTATGATCTACTACAAACGGTACTTTAAACTCTATACAATTTTCCATAATTTTTTTTATGTTAGTTACTTGTTCATGATTTGTAATATTAAAACATAATTCATCATGTATTTGTAATATAGGTAAGTAACCCTCTCTTGCTAAATTAAGCATGGCTTGTTTTGTTTGATCTGCTGAAGATCCTTGTATTAATCTATTTAACGCTTTGTAAGTTTTAGCTCTTTTGATATTATCTCTACCATATTTAGCAACAGCATTTTCAAATGACTCTGGTAAGTGCAATCCAAAGTCTCTAGTTTCCCATTGATCAAATCTACATTTTCTTCCACGCTTTGTTCTAACCACTCCTTTGTCTTGAGCTGTTTGCATGCATCTATCAGACAATAACTTTACAAACGGCACCTTTCTGTTATATTTGTTAATAATTAGATCGGCTTCATCACGTGTTAAACCTAAACTATTTGCTAACTTATTCTTACCCATTCCATACATTAAACCTAAACCTATTGTCTTGGCTTGAGTCCTTTCAATACCAACTAAGTCCGCCACTGTCTGATGAAAGTCAGCAGATGCATTTTTATATGCATCAACTAATTCTTGAGACCCTTCATATCCCTCTCCAATGGACGCTGCATAGTGTACCGTCATTCTAGGTTCCTGTTGGGAATAATCAAAGCTTCCCCACTTACATCCCTCTTCTGGTATAAATAAAGATCTAATTTTTGGACCAAACTCTTTATTACGTGCAGGCACTTGCTGTAGGTTGGGGTTAGACATAGACAACCTACCAGATACAGTACCACCACCATCAGATCTTAATTGTTGTATCTCTCCATGAATTCTACCGTTGACTTGATACTTCATGATTGATGATAAAAAAGTATTATGAAACTTGTTAAGTTCTCTTGCTTGTAGTATAAGTTTTGAAAATTTATGTTTACTATTCACCAACCAATTATGTGTAAATGAAGGCTCGCCGCTTTTCGGAGTACGTGGGTATTCTATCTTTAATTTATCAAAGGCACTGGCGATCTGGCGTGCTGCCCAAATGTCAATGTCTTTTCCTGATTGTTTTTTTATTGCCGACAATACTTCTTTTTCTTGGTGTATCATTTCTTGCTTTAATTTTTCAGCTAATTCTACCTGCACTCTTACACCTCGTTGTCTCATTTTTATAAGGTAAGGTAATAAATCAGATTCTAGATCCCATACTGTAGTTAAACTTTGTTGCTGTATTTCTTGTTTAAATCTTTGCCATAATAGGAGCGTGAGCCGTGCATCTTGTTCAGCGTAAAAACCAACATGTTCTGCAGGTAATTTCCACATCTCTGACTTAGCATCGATGCCGTGTTCTTCTGCTGCTAACTTAAGATCTGTTTCAGCTTTTAACTCACCCAAATAATCTTTAGATAAACTATTTAAATTATATTGGTATCTATTCTCGTCAATCAAAGCTGCAGCTATCATCGTATCTACAATAGGGCCGTGGACCTTGATTCCGGTAGCTTCTAACCAGCCTACATCGTACTGAGCATTATGAAAAATTTTAGTACATGGCAGAGCACAAATTTCTTTCATGTACGACAATACTTGTTCGGGTATCATGTTACCTCCACCAAAATGTCCAAAAGGATAATACCCTTGCCATCCTTCAACAGCTACGGCGAAGCCAATGATCTTGCCTTTATTTAAAGCCCAGCCAGCTCCTAATCCCTCTGAGATACCATCGTCCTTAGTTTCTAAATCAATTGCTATTTCGTTAGCGTAAGATAAATCTTTAAACTCAGAAGGTGATGACCAAATATGTTTTTTAAAATTCATTGCTAATTGTAAGCTCATAAGTAATTTATATTTATTATTATTCTTCTATCTTTGTTTGTTTGCCATACTGATCTATGTAACGTGTTTGAATCCATTATTAATAATTTATTCTCCATGTCATGCACAATTGTTTTGCTTTTAATTTCTGTACCAGCATTAGTGTTGTTCATATAAAGTATTGCTGTTTTACATTCATAATCTTTATCAACATGGTAATCAGACATATTAGGTTTGTTCATATTTATGATCATATTAGCTCTTGCTTCAAAGACAGCTTTAGCTTTTAGTTTGTCAAGTATTGGTAATATAATCGATTCGTAAAAAATTGACAGCGTTTTATTATTGTAAAAAAATGTATGACAAAAAAATCCGTGATCTTTTTTTGCAGCAGTTTGGTGTGGTTTGAAAAACCAAGCAATGTCAGAACCTTGTAATGTAGTTTGTATAGCTTTAAATAAATCCAATGGCAAAAAATTATTTATTATTTTCACAAATAATATCCAATCAGCATCATACAAACACAAACACCGAAAGCTCCTATAATGTACCAGTCATTGTCGTTCATGTTACATGTCCTATTTTTAATGAACAAAGATTATCGCCACCAAATGTACCATTAATGAATGTGTTAAATGTTAAACTCTTTCTTATATCTTTCGTAGTATTGGTTTCAGCTAAATGATTAAGAGTGGATGGAAATATAATGCATCCTAAATACTTTGCTTTTAAAGTAATAGCTGAAGAATTAAACCAGTTGTATTCTGTATAAGAAAACTCCATGGGCTTTGCAGTATTTAAAAAAACTGTTGTATGATGTTGTGGGTTTTCGCTAACGTAAACTACACCGCTTAAAATACTATTAGGATGTGTATGTGGATGATGATTTTTACCTGGCTTGTTAACATTCATCCATGAGGTTGTTATAAATATATTTTGAAAAGCTCTATTTAACTTCATAACTTTTTCAGCATAAATATCTACGCAATTTTGAATTTGATTTTTTACATTCAATAATTCTTTTTTATTAAGAAGATAATAATCTGCAGTGCATTGTACTCCGGATACTCCAATCCTATCTTGCATTTCTTGATCCTTATTTAAATAATCTTTTTCTGCTTTTGTTAATTTGATCATGTCATTGAAGATCATCACTGGTTGAGGGAACACCTGTAATATTTCTGAGCTCATTTAGTATCCTCCAGTTTTTTTATTTCCAACTCACAATAGTGTATAATTTTTTTTAAGTCTTTAACTTTATCCTTCATCAAATACCTACAAGCGTATTTCACAACACAGCCTTGGAAGAATGAAAGATTGTTTTTAGAAATAAATTCATAGGGCTGTATTTTATAAACCTTATAGTGTTTAGGCCCTTTATCTTGTGGAAAAACATTTTTAAATAAATCTGTATCAGTCATTGTTTTCTTGGACATAAATTAAATAGTCTGCACCTAATGGGTAGTTATACTTATAATTTGTTCTCAATAAATGTAAAGACTTTTTTGCTCTAGTGGCTCCAGTATACCAAACTTTTCTTTCATTTATTTTTCCGTCTTTGTCTTTCGTATGGAAGTTGGCTGGGTAATTACCTTTGCTGTATAAAATAACATTATCAGCTTCATCTCCTTTTACAGAGTGTATGGTGTCTATAATTATCTTAGGCTCTGCATCTAATTGATGTTGCCCATACCGTCTGAGTAATCTTAAAAAGTTCCGTGTCTGTTGTGGCTTAAAGTTTCTTTTTAATATCCACCACCAATGTTTCTTTTTTGAATCATCTGATAACTCTAACCCACACCACTCTTTCAAACCTTTGAAATCATACATCTTATAATCTGGCTGCTTTAACCAAAACTTATCAGTTCGATAATCGGAGTTAGAAAGTTCTCTAATATATTTAAACAAGTTCTGAGTTTCTACTTTATTAATTTCTTTACCGTTACTAATCTTAGTCCAAGCCTTTATGGCCTCCCACTGCTTAACGTCAAAACATTTTGTATCTTTATTATCTTTGTAATATAAACCAGCGTCCTTAGCTAACATACGCAGTTCATTGACGGCAGAATTTATTCTGCCTAAAATGAACCAGGTTCCCTCCTCCTTCTCAAAAGGTATTTCTCTAAAGGAGAGATATGACTTAACGTAACTCTTTTGATTACCAGGTTCATAATCTTTCTCAACGCTATCCAAAATACCTCTTCTAATTATCTGAGAAAACTTATGTATAGCTGCACCAAAACGTCTGGTCTTTCTAAGTTTATAACTTCTACCAGGAAAGTAACTGGTAAAATATTTAGGATCTGCACCATTCCATTTATAAATACCTTGATCGTCATCACCAGCTAAATATATCTTATCTACCTTATCTACCATTTTAAATATGACTGACCATTGTAAAGGCGTACAATCTTGAGCTTCATCTAGTATTAATATTTTTAAGGCAGGAAACTGCACCTCCCTAATAGCTCTCTCTATCATGTCATCAAAGTCAATAAAAGATTTCTCTCCTCCACCTCTCTTATAATGTTCGTAAGTATTTATCTTCCTTAGATAAACATCTAAAGAATCTCTTTTATAATTTTCTTTTTTGTAACACTCAATAGGCTGCATTAATAAGTTTCTAGCTTTACTATAAATACCTAGCGACCAATCTTTGTATGTGAAATTATCGTCTGATAATCTTGTGTCAGATCTTTTTAAAATTTTTGTTTGTAAAGAAAAATCAATCATACAATCTTTTGGATCAAATACTTCTTCTTGAAAGTATCTACGACAATATGTGTGTAATGTTTTAAATCTATAAAAGTCTTCACTGGTATATTTAGGAAATGTTTCTAAAGCTCGTTTCACAGCTGTATTAACAGCTTTGTTAGTAAAAGATAAAAAGGCAATATCTTGAGGCTGCACTCCGAGACGTAAATGTTTTTTTAATATCCTCTCTACTAATGTATGTGTCTTACCTGTGCCTGGTGGTCCAAATATTTTTAAAGTCTTACGATGAATTTTTTTTAGCTTTTGTATTTCATTATTCATTACGTTTTAAATTTACCAGTATGATACTCATCGTCAAGTTCACTTACTTTTTTCTCAACAGGTGCTGTCTTCTTGATGGACGTATAACTCTCAAATTCTGGCATTGCAACATACCACACGTTACGTTCTTTTTTAAAGTTCTCATGTTTATCACAATTCAATAATCTTATTGCCTCCAATGTAGAATTAAATTTATTTTTGTTGCCGCTTTTGTTTAAAAAATTTTCTAATGTTGTTTGTTTAAAATAACAAATATTAGTTTTAGAATCTAAGACCACATAACCATCTTTAAGTTTGTTGAACTCATCAACTTCTATAGTGCTTTCAAAAAAACCTTTTAATATATTGTATTGCTCCTCTTCCATTTTGTCTGCAAATTGTGAGTTCTTATTCTCTGTTGCTCTAGTTACAAACTCCCTTAAAAAACTTTGAAATGGATTTGGGTTGGCTCTTGATTTTGGAAGGTAATCCCACAGCACACCATAATGTAATAATTTTACAAACCAAGACTTTTCATCTTTCATGTCCTCTGGCTTTACAGTAATAAATTTATCTTCATACTTAAAACTAAAATGTGTGGTCTTTGTATCTCTAGTCCAATGTATTTCCTTAAAGACATCTATTACATCTGGAACAGCAACTCCTACACCAAGCTTTCTTCTTTTACATTTCTCCTTATCACATATGCCTGCAAATCTCCCATTCTTTGGTGGGCACTTATATTGATAGTCCTTCCTCTGTAAAGACTTACACACAGTTGCAATAACTTCATTCTCTTGTAAAGGAGTGGGAAAAATTTCTAAATTTCTTTTTAAAATAATTTGTTCTAATTCTTTCTTACCTAACTTACCGTCTGCTTTCTTTTGTTCAAGAACACCGACTTGAAACAAAGCTTCATTACGTCCATCAGAATGCCATTTATTTTGAATCATGTTTTGCACACATGGGGGATATTGATTCCAAGAGTCCTCGGGTAAGTAATCTTCTATTTCTAATTTTTTTAATTGATCTAATGAAGATATATTTCTTTTAGCAAAATCTAAAAAAGCTTGAGCCATCAGAGGTGTGTTCTTATGGTCATAAGCATGTTCCATAGTTCTCATGGCATTATAATAAGGCATAGTCACTGCTTTATTCAAACCAGGAAAAACTTCTTTTGACATAAAAAATTGATCATTCCATTTGTTTAAAATTTTCTGCACCTCATTAATAGGTGACCAATCTTTTAAAAATAAAAATAAATGCAGGCCTCCAGATTTTGATTTAACTGGCACTAAAGGTAATTTGTATTCTCTTAATATATCAACGTATTTCTTTTCGCTGTAGTCTTTGTAGTTTTCTGGATCTACATCTATACAGCCCCATTTACAGAGTCCCTTGTTCTCGGGTCTGATACCGATTTTAATTTTACCATCGAGATGATCTTTCCAAATAGCAGGAGTAACAGCCTCGTGAACCGTGGTGTAAGTAGCTTCTTTTTTCCCCCTATTATCCTCCACCCCAATTAGAGTGGAGGTAATATATTTAGCAGGATCACCTTCAAATAATTTGAAGAAATCCTTATACATTAGAACGGTGTTTCTGTGTTATCCTTCCCCGAAACTTTCTTCATTTCTTGTGAGAAGTCTACCTTTCCAAAAATGTCACTCTCTCTTGCACTCTTATAAAAGTTAGACGTTGTTTGTAAAAGAGATAGATCTTTACCTTCATCTAAAAATTTTACAAAATCTATAACCCAACCATACCAAGAGTTTTGTGAGTTTGATTCTTTCGTAGTAGAAAGTTTATACACATGGCTCCAACATGGTGGATTAAATGACCCCGAACCATTCTTCTTTGGTTTTCTTCTTAACTGCATCATTGAGTTCCAAGTTTTAGATTTTTTCTTCTGTGTTGATTTCATAGCTATTAACGCTTGTTCAACAGGTTGAAAGTCTTTATCTAAAATATAAACAAAGTGATTACCAGTATCTTCAATGTAATTACCACTCTCTAATCTATCTTTATTATCATCACCTCTATGTGTTGAATTTAAGATGCTTGGATCAGAGTGAATTTTTACAGGTCTTCCTGGACTATCACCTTTATCTTTCCATTCATTAAAAGTATTAATGAATAAACAAGGAACCACGTAAACACCATCTTTACCCTTCCAAAGGTTACCGGATGTTTCTGAATATATATCACCTTGTTTTGCTCTCTCTATATATTTGCCATCACTCTCATCTAACACTGGAGAGTTTGCATATAAGATTTTAAGGATAGGTAATTTTTGATCACGTGCAGTGACAAACTCCATACCTTGTCCCGCCATTTCCTCTAAATTTATTTTAGTAGGAACTTGGGCTTCAGCTTTTTTTATGACCTCTTGAGCTTGAGGTTTTGCTTGTTGCGCTTTTGACATGTTTAGTCCTTCGTTGTTATTTTGGTTTTGTCTGCTACATAAACACCAAATAAATCATGAGGTATTGTTTTACCTTCTAAAATTTGTTCTTTCACAAATCCAGATAAGGTCCCATGATGTACGTGTGTTTTCTGATTTACATTAAAACCTTTGTTTTTAAGATCCTGTACTAAAGCCTTTGCTTCATTATCTTGTTTCATACCAAAGCTTAAGGAAACATCATTTTTAATAATGTCCTCATGCCCGTGTTCTCTTAACCAAGAGAATGCCTCAGTAGTTTTAGTAGCAGGTATTTTAGCGTAATATTTTGGCGACACCTCAACTACCTGGCCGTTTGCCAGCTTCAGCATCGTTACGCCTGCCTTCCGCATCAAATTAGGAATAGTTTGCTCAGAAAGGGTTTTCTCGATATCTTTAATCGTCTTTAACTTTTCTTCAATCGTCCTTATTTCCTTCTGAGTATCTATTAATTTGTTGCAAGAAGTGGAGATGTCTTTTGTCATCCCCGTATCAACCGCAATGGTCGACTCTTGTTCTAAATCCATATAGAACCTCCTATATAAGCTTCTAAATTATATATTTGCTAATGTAAAGAAAAAAAAGTATAAGTGCCACATGGATATTAACAAGGTGTATAAGTCTGTTCCATTTGATCATCAAAAAAAAGCATTAGAAGAAGGTAAAGACCGAATCAACTTCGCATACTTCATGGAGATGGGAACTGGTAAAACAAAGGTTGCTATAGATAATGCAAACTACTTATATCTTACAAAAAAAATTAATGATGTAATAGTGCTGGCACCTAACTCAGTGTATATGAACTGGATACAGGAAATATCAGATCATTCTAAAATTAAACCAGATATATTTGTATGGAAGAAAAGTAAACAAAAATTATTAATGAAATACAAGTATAATAATTTCTTTTGGTTACTCATGAATATTGAGTCTATATCTAGACCAAAAGGTAGAACGTTTTTAGAACAACAATTAAACAAAAGAGGAAAAAATACTTTACTTATAGTAGATGAAAGTACCACAATAAAAAATAAAGAAGCGAACAGAACAAAAGCACTCTGTAAAATGGCTCCACTAGCCACATACAAAAGAATACTGACAGGATCACCAGTAACAAAATCTCCATTAGATCTATATACACAATGTCAATTTTTAAACAAGTCTCTATTAGGTTTTAAATCTTTTTATGCTTTTCGTAACAGATATGCAGAAATGCAAGAGATACACTTAGGCACACATGTGGCTAAGGTCCCAAAAAAATTTATTAATTTAGAGGAGTTAGAAATTAAACTAAAGAATTTTTCTTTTAGGTGTACTAAGGATGAATGTTTACATTTACCTTACAAAATGTTTGTTCAAAGAAATGTTGAGATAACAACAGAACAAAAAAATATGTATGAAAAATTAAAGAAAGAGGCAAGAGCAATTATACATAGTGATGAAGTATCGTTTGCAAATAAATTGACTGAGATAATTAAATTACATCAAGTGACTTGTGGATTTGTAAAAACTAATAATGGTGAAGTACATAAATTTGATAAGAACCCAAAACTAAAAGAACTAGCCTCAGTATTGGAAGAGACAGGCGAGAAGAGTATAATATGGGCTACTTATGTAAGTAACATCGAAGATATAAAACTAATGCTAGGAGAAAAATATGGAAAGGAAAGCGTGGTTTCATTATACGGAAAAGACAGTATCGATGATCGTAAAAATGCTGTTGAGCGTTTTCAGAACGATGATAGATGTCGTTTCATTGTTGGTAATCCTGCTGTTGGCGGCTATGGTCTTACCCTTACTGCTGCTAGGAATGTTATATATTTCTCTAATAGTTACAATCTTGAGCACAGGCAACAAAGTGAAGACCGTGCTCATAGGATCGGTCAAACATCTACTCTCCCAATTACGTACGTTGATTTAATTGTGCCTAGCACACTTGATGTATTAATACTAAAATCATTGAAGACAAAAAAATCTTTACAGCACCAAATTATGGGCGATCAAATAAAATCATATTTTTGAATAATATTTTTTTACTCTTTCAAACCATTTCTTTTCATACTCCTCTAACATGACCTTATCCATTTTAAATTCTTGGTAGAGTTTATCTTTTGTACAGATACAAATTAATCCTTGCTCTATTGGTCCGTATTGTTCCTTATGTGCTAAAGAGTAAGCAGCTATTTGATAATAATAATCTTCAATCCATTCAGCTCGTTTAGGTTTATTACTTTGTTTAAAATCTATTATCGTAGGTTTATCTGAATGCACCCCAACTACATCCGTGGATCCTGCCCATTGATCCTTATATGCTAAGCTAACTTCATTACCCCAAACCACCTTAAGCGGTTCTAAATTTACTATTATCTCATGAGCCATCATTCTAGCATGAGCACCTTCTTCGGATAAATTTAAATAACCAACACCATTTATGTATTGTTCTAAAACATAATGCATCTCTGTGCCTCTTCTTGCTGCTTGATTGGTTATGGCTTGTGCTTGTTTATAACCTTCTCTTGCTCTCCATTCATCTAGCTTTTTTCTTTTCTCTTCTGATTGTGTAGCTGAAAGTATAGTGGTTACTGAAGGTATTTTCTTTTCACCCACATTATAGGTTCGTGGGCCTTGACCATCGTTACGTGTGTAAGCTTTATAGTCATACTTCTTTTCTCTCTTGAGATCAGTTATAAAAAATTTTGTTTTATCTTTATGAAGTTGCACAACACCTTTTAGAATAGTCTAAAGAATAATGCAATGATTAATCCCAACATGGATGTTATTAAAAAACCAGACGCAGCTATTAAAATTTTTTCTATTCTATGCACATCTGTATGCAGGTTATTAATTTTTTTATTAGTTTCCTCCTGCATGATACGACAAAGTTTCTCGTGGTCCGTGATTCTTTGATGAGCCATCGGATCTACTTTATTAGATTTTCTTGGCATCTAATATCCCTCCTGTGCTAAGTCTCACAGGTTGTGCGGATTGATTCGCTGCTATCTGTTGAGATAAGCTATCATTAGGAAACAATGCTCCTACATTAGATGGTTGAACGTTTGGCATTTGCACACCAGATACTACAGGCTTAGCTCTTTCATTAACCACAGGAGCCTCCATATCTATTTCAGTAAAGCTTAATTCTTTTTCGTCAGCTGGTCTAGTGTTTTTAGGTTTGATATTAATATTTTTTAGCAGCTCCTCTCTATTACCTGCAAAGGCAGCTTCCAACGCAGGTTTTTGTTGTTCAAGTTGACTCATAATTTGTTGCTGATCTATAGGACCTAATGCGCCTTGGCCAACTAAACCAGATGTTAATTGTGAGATAGTTGATCTAAATTTTGGATAACTTTTAATTTCACCTCTAACACCACTTAATAATAATTTAGTCGCTCTTGGATCAGATATAATCCTAGAAAATGCATATGGTAAACCTAAAACAATAGTTGCCACGGGAAGAACACTTTCACCCGAAGCTGCACCAATTGTTAAAGCTCCAAGTTGAGTTATAGCTCCAGCTTGTTTTAATTGTATAAAAACAGTTCCAGCACCTTTTCCAGTTATACCTGGTGGCTTAACTGCACCTTCAACAAATCTAGCAGCGTTAGAATATTCTCTTAAATTTTTAATTTGTGTTTTAGTTAATAAATTTGAATTGTCTAATAAATTTTTATTTTTTTCTAAAAATCTAAACATACCTTTAGAATCTAAAATTGTATAATTATCAACATCTTTTAAACCAGCTTCTGAAAATTCTTTAAAAAATTGTGCTCGCACTGAATCCTTTATAATTTCAGCTCTTGGAACAGCAGGAACTAATTTTCCACCAATTTTAACTTTAGTATCTAACATATCAAAAAAAGCATTAGTCACAGACGCATCATTAGCTTGTACTATTTTTTTATAAAGTGCCTCATGACCAGAAGGTGAATCAAGAAACTTTGCAATTAAATTTTTTGTAAACAGTTCTCTATTTACCGTATTTAGAGAATCAGCTGTTTGTCTTATAGTATTAAATGTTGCACCTAATGCTCCACCAACACCAGCAGGTATAGGAGTTTGATTTAACAAAGCTTCAACTCTTTTATATGCCTCTGCATAAAAAGTTTTTAAATATGGATTAGGATTATTTCTTACAACTGTATTCAAATATTGTCGTAAGTCTAATAATCTTTTAGCTGATATATTACCAGTTGCACTATTTAAATAAGCACCTACTTGATCTAATACTCCAGATATTTCTGGTGGCACTCCAGTGGTTGCTTTTTTCGGATCTCTTGGAAATTTTTGTGCTAGTGCGATTCTTTCTTCATCTATGAATTGTCTTAAACCAGTTTCTGCTTTTACAACTCCTTTACCTCCATCTGCTCGTACTAGATTAGCATTAAATGTTTTTAATTTACCTGCAGCATCATAAGGTGCACCTTTACCAGTGACATTATAGATTTCTGCTGGTCCTAATTCTTCAACAGCTTTTGCTAGTTGATTATTTGCTTTGGCTCTTATGCCATCGAATAAACCTTTACTATCTGTTAGATATTTATTTAATATGGCACCTATGCCAACTGTTGGCGGAATATTCGCAGCCTTTAAGGCAGCTAAATTTCCCTCTACCATTGTCTCAAAATTTTCTTGTAGCATGGTTCTTCCTAATAATTGACCCTCTCTTATAGCGCCTCCTGTTAAAGATGATGCAGATATATTTTGTAAAAAATCAATTGTGCTATTTTCAAACATTTGTCCTGCTGTAATACCAGGACCCGTTCTAGGAAAAAATCCTGTTGGATCATCTAATTTTGCTAACAGCTCTGGACTTCTAGTTTTTACTCTTTCATATATTTTTTTAAGTTGTGCTTGTCCTTGCTTAGATTTATCTGTTAATATTTTTAATTGGAATTCAGTTAACGAATCGTCAAAAGCTGCATCCGTTGGTTTACTTAATTTAGCAATCTCATCAGCATTTAAACCTTTTGTGTTAACATCTCTTATAGCTTGTAAAAATCTTTTTTCTTTTTGAAAAGTAGCAAATGCCTGTTTACTGTTAGTTATTCCATTTAATTTAACATTTTTTACTTTATTATATATTTTAGCTAATCCACCTGCTAATCCGAATCCGGCTAATTCACCAAGTCCACCTTGTAATGCTCCTCTAGTAACTTCTCTAACTATATCTTCTCTTGGATCAAATACTTGAGATAAAGCTGCACCTGAAGCACCCCCTGCAGCCGCACCAGCAGTCCCCGTTCCTACTCTTGCAACAGTTCTTGATTTAGCAATACCATCAACAGTCTTCTGTGAGATATTTAATAAAGGTCTAGAAAACCTAGCTACTCTTGATAATAATATTGGAATACCTGCAACAGGAAAAGCAGCACCCGCAATACCACCAGCAATAGATAATCCGACCTCTGTCACCAATCTTCCAAAACTAGGTGAGTTTAAATAAGACTCTGTATTTTTGTTATACTTACCAAAATCTGCTTCAGACATGACATCCATCGGAGAGATATCAAATTGAGCTTCTCCATCTAAAACGGGATTACCAGTTTTTGTTTGTCCTTGATCTCTTCTTTTAAAAAATAAATCAATGGCCAGTTGTTCTCTGTTATCTGGCTCATCCCCTTTAATTTTAAATTTTTGATCCTTTACAATTATTTCACCCATATTAATTCATAGAGATGTCTATTGCATCTCCCTCCTTTTTATAAGTCACCGATTGCTTATATTTGTTTTCAATATTTTGCGTAATGCCTTTTGCTTGCATAGTTAGATAAGCTGATTCCATATCCATACCAGCATCTGTCGCTAATGCAATCGCTGTGTTAGCATATTCTTTAAGTGCTTCCATCTTTGCATCAAATGCAACTACTGTATCTCCTGTTGTGGGCATAAAACTTTCAACTCTTTTAAATTCTTGGTCGGAAACTGCTGCTCCAGAAATAGCCTTTAAGAAGAAGGATTTAGTTTGTTCTAATTGTGCTGCCATTTTAGCATAATCTTTTGCTCCCTTAGAGCCAAAAACTTGCCCAACTGTATAGTATGTTCTTGATGGTATTGAACCTAATCCAACAGGTTTTCCTAAGTCTTTGTAAATTCTATCAGCGCTATTCAAAACAGATAACGTAGATTTATTTTCTCTTAAAGCTTTCATTTGACCTTCAGTAGGTTTACTTTTAATCTGAAACTCACCTGTGCTTTCTTCTATTTGTGCAACTGTGCCTGGTGGTAAACCTCTTGCTTTTACCTCTTCTTTGGTCATAGTTCTAAAACTTTTTTTCTTCTTAGGTCTAATTTTAGCTAACTGCACTGCAGTTGCAGGTAAACTTGTTACACCTTTTGCAATATCCCCCACTGCACCTGCAAATAAACTTTGTCCTGGTTTTCTCACACCACCTAATAAAGATGATGCTAATTGCATACCCATGATTGCTCTTTCTTGCTCAGGACTAAAAATCATATTATCATTAATGCTATCTTCTTGAACTTCGCCACCTTCTTGAAATTTTTTAATATTAGCTAAACCACCTATTTTTAATTTTTTAGGTTTCATTGAGTCCAGATATTTTTTTCTAAACAATGGTCGAAGTAAAGTTTTCTCCATCTTTAACTCCTTGGTCTTGTAAATTGATAAGCTGAGTAAGCACCAAGACCTGTACCTAATGCTGTAGATAACGGATTAGATCCGGGAGCCGTGGTTGCTGTAATTGAACTTTGTGTTGTAGGTAAATTTGTCATGATACCTTTTAAAAACTCAAGTCTTTGGAAAGGCTCAAACTGTCTTTGTAATTGTGTTTGTCTTTGTGCTTCAAGAGTTTGTTGACCTAGACCTCTCTGTACTGCACCTGCTTGTAGTTGGCTTTGTATATCAGCTAAACCCATTTGCTGTTGTTGAGCACCCATTGCTCCTAATAATTGACCTGCTTGTAATTGTCTTTGTCTTTCACCTTGTGCAGCAGCTAATGCAGTTTGAAAACCTTGCGCTCTTTGTTGACCAATTAAATTTTGTCTGTTTCTTTCTATCTCCGCTTGAGCTATGCCTTGTCTGCCACCACCAAAAGCCCCAGATCTTACAGCTTGTGCTGACAATTGATTTGTTGCCATTTGCGCTTGTCTAGTAATCTCATCTGTTACATAACTTTCAAACGGATTAAAAAAAGAAGATATGTTTGGAGCTTGTTGAGCTTGTAATACAGATCCTATTCCTGCTGTAGTTGTTGCTTGACCTACTCCTGTTTGTCCCGCTTGAGTAAAAGCAGCTTGTTCTAGAGGTGTTGCAGGTGCAACTTGTAATGCTGGTAATGCTACAGGTTGAGCTGCTAAAGCAGCCGCTTGATCATACAATGCAAGTTTTCTTGACTCTACCGCTGGAGCTTCTCTAGCTATATTAACCTGTGTGCCCGAAGTTGATGCTGGCGCACCGCCTCCTCCTCCTCCAGAACCTCCAAAAATAAAACTCATTTAAACTCCTTTGTATATAAATATCTTTTTACTTGCCAGCCCATAGTTTTTAAAAAAGGTTGCCATCCTGGTCTAGCGTGAACAGCAATCTTTTTGCAATCATTTTGTATTGCAAAATTTTCAATCATCTCTGCAGCTTCTTTCTGCCACAAATCTCTTTTTACACCTCTAAGCAAAATTACTTCTGCTTGTTTATAATTTGGTAATTGAGTAACTCTTGTTACAAATACACCAAAAACTTTATAGCTTTCACCATCGTCAGAACCAAACATCATAAACAATTGATTCTCACCTTTGAGGATTGTATCTTTAAGATGTCCAATTGACATTGGATACCCATCATACTTTAAACCCTCTTTAAGCATAAACTCAACTAGTGACCAATATTTTTGTACAGCTTTAGGTTCAACGTGTAATACGTTTACCTCTTTTGCTATTTTAATTGGTCTTGCTACCATTTAACAAATCATAAACTCTTTTAAATCTTTTTTGTTGATCATAAAAGAATTCAGCTCCCTTTGATCTCATGCTTTTTTCGCTACCTGGACTTGCACCAGCTATAATACCTGCCCCTAAAACTGCATCCGCTCTTGATACAAACTCTCCATCAGCTAATTGTGCTAACATAGTATCTTCATCTTTATCACCGTTTCCAGAGCCATCCTCAACATAGCCCTTTGCTCTTACATAATTATTATGATCTTTTTCATTATGATCTGTTTTTGAAGGTAAATAATTTATTCCTCCTTCATTAAATTTTTTAATTTCTGCTAGACCACCCTGTGCTGCATATAAAGTTTCATCACCAACAACCTCATCAATGGATACCTGACCTGTCACTGGCTCAAAACCAGATTTAAGTTTTGCAGTTTGTTTTTTATATTCTCTAGTATAATCTTCTTCAGTAAAAGGTGGTTTAACTGGTTCCTCTCCAGAGTCCATTAAACCTAATGCTGTACCACCTAAAAATATTTGTTGACCTGGACTTAAACCTAAAATACCAGAACCCTTCATAGCAGCTTTAGCTTCAGCACCTTTTAAGCCTGCTAACTCAGCCTCTTTAGCTGTAAGACTTTTTTCACCTATAATTTTTTGTAAAATATTTTTATCAGCTGCTGATTGACCTTGACCAAAACCTAATGAACTAAAAGGTGACATTGATCCTCCCGGACCTGTAAAAGCCCCTACATTACCAAACTTACCTAAACCATAAGACGCACCGCCTATTATAGCTGCATCTCTTAAGGCTCTTTTAGTTGATTTACCTCGTAATTTTTGTACGCCAAATGTGGCTAATGCTAGTGTAAATGGATCCATAATTTATTTCTCTCGTTTAACCTACATTTTACAAGAGTTATAGCCATCAATCAAGATTACAACAATTTTACTTTTTAGTGAATTCTTGCATTAATCTGCCAGTGTAAGCATATTCTCCAATATGCATCAGCTCCTCATCTACAATGACGTGAACCTTTTCACCCATTTCATTCCACAATCTACAGAACCCAAAATCCTCACCAGAATAAGTTTTCGTTTTAGGGCAGTAATATGTGTCAAAAAAATTAAAGTAATTTGGCCTATCAATAACTTGCCCATTTATAAAAGTTTGTTGTTTTATATAAAGATCTGGGTATGCTTTTATCATTTTTTCAAAGGCACTTCTCTTAATCATCATGCATCCAGTTGGTGCCTTGTTAACAGTAACAAATCCTTTATCTACATTAATATTATTAGCATCGTGCAATTCAACAGGAAACACTAATCCTTTTGTATTAGGATCATCATCTGGTCTTTTATTATCATCTTTTCTGAATTTGTTAGGATCTTGTGTTTTCATAGGATATGCAATGCAAGCTACCTCATGATCACATTCAAATAATCTGTATATACCTCTCACTCCAAAAGCTATATCTGAATCTATAAAACATAATTGATTTGCATCGCTTTCTAAAAAAGCAGAAACAATTAAATTTCTTCCTTGTGTCACTAGACTACTCTTCATGAGTTGAAAGGTAATATTAATACCATTAAGCAAACACTCTTTTTGTAAATCTAAACATGATTTCATATAGTGTAGGCTGACATCCGAATGTATGGGCGTGCCTATAAATAAACCCTCTGATTTTTTAAGCTCTTTTAATTTTTGTTGTTTTCTATCTTCTTTTAAGTTTTTTGTCTTTTTTCTTTTCATAAATTGCACCTTTCAAAAATCTGTTCCATGAATGTCTTATATGATTCCAGTCATAGAATCTTTTATAATATTGTTGTTGAAATATCAAACTAGAACTTAAATCCACATTTTCAAATATTTCTTTTGTTTGTAAAATAGATTGAACTAAAAGCTCAACCAGTTTTTCTTTATCATCTGTATAATTTATATAAACAGGAAACTCTGCACATGTTTCAAATAATGCGCCATAATTAGTTGTTATTAACATTAAACCTGCAGCTAAAGATTCAACAGCTGAAATACAGAATGTCTCTTCCCAAGTTGAGGGATGAATATTAACGTCATAATTATGTAATAAGGCCATTAGCTGTTTATGGGGAACGTATCCTCTATAATTAACATTCTTTAATTTTTTTGCCTTATCATAAAGTGCTATATAATTTTTATCATTCTCTCTTTGAAAGTCATCACCATAAATGATTGTACTAGAGTAAACATCGAGTATGACGTCTTTTGTTTCCTCCAATCTTTTCATAGCTTCTAAAGCTACGTCTAAACCTCTCCAAGGAGTAGACATGTAAACCAACTTTAAAGGTTTTTTATATTTAAATTTTTTTTTAATTTTTAACTCAGAGTAATCAATACCATTTTTTATTACTAAGCTTTTATGAGTAGGAATGTTAAAATACATTCTATATTTTTCGTAACTCCAATTTGAATTAAATACATACCAATCATATCTGTCATGGTTTTTAGGTTCTCTAAACCAATCAAATAAATTAGGTTGATTATAATTATTTTTTAACCAAATTATATTAGACCTTAATGGATGTAATGGATCTTTTTCTGGAACTGATGTTGTTATCTGAACATTATCTAAAAGCACATGAGCTCCAAACTTTTTTAAATATTCAAGTTGGATTTCTGTGCCTCCAGCTGGTTGCATTAGTCCTTTGTTTTACTCTCTGTAGTAAGAGAAGCTACTGTTATCTCAACATGTTGTGAAAAGTCATCATTAGTTGTATCAGTATTTGGATCAGCAACATCTGCATCAAACTCAGCTTTTGTGTTATATTTTTTTCCCGATCTTTTGTGTTTAATAATCTCTACTGCTTTAGCTGGTAAAACTGGTATATCACTCATAATTATCTCCCTTGGCCTCGTGAACGTTTGCGTCTAGGAATACGTTTGCTATAACTCTTTGCATGTCTACCAGGACGCTTTCTTTTTGTTTTCTTAACATATGTGTTAACCCCAAACAAGGGTTTCTTTTTAGCCATAGTTATACTTTAACGCAACCGTGTGTCTTGTTAAAGTCCTACACGAAGTAGCTCTATGATAAATATCTCCTTTGAAAATTACTATTCTTCCTGGCATGGGTAATATACCATTTATACTAGCTCCATAAAAAAATTCAGTAAAACCTAATTCATTTAAATCTTTATAAGCTAATGATGAATAATATAAAACTGTGTATATTGCGTCTGAGTCTTGATGAAAATATGGTTTATCTTCTGGAACAAACTTATTAATGTAGGCCCTTTTAAGTTTTAATGATTTTAGTTTTTCAAACTCTTGGCCTTTAAGATCTTGTTGTATTAATTGTAGTATTTCTTCTTTTGGTATTCCATCTTCATCTACATCTAAACTTAATTCACAGGTTTGACCTGTAGGTGGTAAAGCAGGATGGTCTCTTTCACCACTAATAAACTTTTTTTTAAGTATAAGACTCTCTATTCTTTTTTCATTGTTAGGATGAATTTTATTATCGTAAACGTGTAGCATTAACCGTTTTCTTGTGATCTATCAATTAAAGCGTAACTTATTGCACCTTGTATTGTGTTACTGCCTGTAGCAGCTGTCACTGTAACTGAGTCACCCGCCTCTAAGTTTAATCCCTGTGCAGATGCATTTACCTGTGATTTTGCTGGGACGTCATCTCTAAAAAATTCATACTCAGCACTCGAATCAGAAGAATCTACTAAATTCATGTTAACTAAAATAGCTGACGAAGCATCGTTGTTTGCAACATAAATACTTTTAATAATTATAGTAGCATTAGTAGGGCATGTGAGAACTGTAGTTTTACCTGTGCTTGATTGTTTATATCCTTGATTTTTATATTGTATACTCATGATAAAAAATAGTTAAAAGCGTCCTGTTCATTTTTTAAATCTTGTTGATATGAAAAATTTAATTGCTGTTGTGTGGTACTAATAGCTTCAATTATTTGTCTTTGATTTGATACATCATAAGTATCTTTAGGTTCTGGTATGTAACTAATTATTTTTGCCATATCCCGTTCCTTCCTCTCTATTTTTCCATCTGCCATTCCAGCCGTAAACATTCATTTTACTACCATAATGTTCAAAAAATCTAAAGTAAATATCCTTTATCTTCTTTAGAATCATTCTAAACTGATCGATCGTGTCCGGTATCGTTCTCATCTTTTTTCTTATCTTGTTCTATTTTGTTTTTATAAAAGAGTTTTAAAAAAGCTTTATACGCTCCTCCTCCTTGATAATCATGTTCAGCTTTTAGTTTAGCCTCTTCTAATTTTCCAAGTTTTATTTTTTGTTTAATGGCCATGTTCCGTAAGATCCTACAATTCTAGGAGTTATGCCTATACCTCTGTGTATTGTGTTTTTTGGTATAAACAATAAATCCCCTTTAACCATATTATATTCCTTATTATTAATTAAGTAAACTGTTTTTCCATATAAACCAAATATACAAACATCTTCAAAATCAGCATGAGCTATACTTCTTCCGCCACTACAAAAACTAAAGAAAATATCTATTGATGAATTTTTTTGCCCATTTGCGTTATGCACTCTTTCTAAATTATTCCATATGTTATGAAAGAAAGGATGTACATGCGCTCCTTTAAGTTGGAAACAAGACTCCAATATTTTTTCATACATATGATTGCTTGAAATAACAGAATTATCGTTAACAGTATCTATGACTTCAGCTAACAAATTAAAATCAAAATCATCTGATTTAATGTAGCCTTTGTAAAGACGTACTTTATCTTCTACCATCTTGTTTTGAGTCAAACCTAAATAAGCCATAACGCCAGTTGTTAGATACCTGTGTAGCAGAAATTTCTATGCTTGCCAACCTACTTCTTGCTCTTGTATTAACTTGATCAGTGCTATTGCTGATTGTAAAAGGCCCTAATGGCGATGAAGCATTAGTATCATTAGGGAATCGTCTTAAATTTATTGTTACATTACAAGTGCTATTTAAATATTTAAAGTCTGGAATAAATCTAGACATACTAATAAAATATTCTCCATCACCATCAACATCTAAATCAAAATCTCCAGAACTTATAGATGATGATATGGCAGAAGTTACAGTGCCAGTAGTAAAAGATCTAACTTGATTCGTTCCTGTTTCATGTTCATACAATACAGTGGATCCAGCAGTCACTCCATTTATTGTAGGAAAATTTGGAGTTCTGCTTTCTAAAAATTCTGTTGCTAATGGTAAAGTTGTTACTCCTGCTGATATCCATGAAGTTCTTGCTAAAGATCCAGTGGTCCAAACATTTTCTGCGTAATTATAAGTTACAACTCTATCTACTTGAGAAGATCCGGATTTAGGATAAAACCATGAAACTTCTTGAAATAAACTATTATGTCCAGCGTAAATTAAATCACCACCAGATTCTATGTTAATACCCAGATCTCCAGATTGGGTGTCGAAAACAAAATCTTCTACAGAACAAGGTAATGATTTAACAGTACCATCAAATACATAAAAACCTCCACTGTTAGCCATCCAGAATACAGCTCCGTTTGAATACACAATCGCATTCATGCTCATAAGTCCACAATCAGAGCCAACCTGTTTTATAGAAAAAGTAAAAGGAGGACCTACGAACTGCATTATGTATGCTGCTCTATCTGTTAAAATTAATGTATAATCTTTAGCTTGGACACCTCCAATTATTTGCGTTCCTTGATCTAATTGAAAAGTTCCAGCTGTGTTAGTAGATGTTGGTGCATAAGTATTTCTATCCTCTTGGCTAGAAAATCTTATAAACATTTTATCTTGTGTGCTAACACTGCCAATTGTAGTTTCTGTGCCTAAAAATATTAGATGCCTATCTCTATCTGAAACCAATGTCTTTACTGTGGATGTTGGGGCATTTGTGATTATTGTGGCTCTTGTGGATAATGCAAGTGTAACTGACGGATCCCAATTAAATGATTTACCATCTTTTATCGTGCCAATTAGTATTTGTCCAAAATTATCTAAAGACCATTGGCCTGGACTTAAATTCACTTCCGAAGCTGAGCTAGGTTCATTCCATGCCATAAAATTAGTTGTGTCTCTGACTAAGGTGCTAGTGCTGTGTGCAGACCTAGTAGACCCTTCAGCGCCTCTAGTTATATTTTGTAAATCATTTCCAGCTTTAGCAGTGTAAGATATTAATTC
>CEQK01011549.1_pt1 | contig 35083 bp, 46 predicted proteins | sample 531051 | NCBI WGS metagenome assembly CEQK01 (sample SAMEA2621229, study PRJEB7988) | marine metagenome | biome: marine biome (ENVO:00000447); feature: deep chlorophyll maximum layer (ENVO:xxxxxxxx); material: "saline water (ENVO:00002010), including plankton (ENVO:xxxxxxxx)" | depth 150 m
CTATACGCATCTATAAAACAGCCTATCTATATATAGTCAGAATGTTTTTAAAATATTTTTATTTTTGTTGTTACACTTCTACCCGTGTGTGGGTGTTAGGTGTCAAGCGACAACGACACACAACGCAACGTTGTTTGTTATGTGTTTTTGTTTCGCATACAAAAAAGTTTTTTAGTTTTTGTTGTTACACTTCTACCCGTGTATGGGTATTAAGTGTAAGCGATGCAGCAATGCACGCACAATAATTTAGCGTCCGGCTGGTGCCACCGGCTGATGCAACTCGTTCCAATAAAAGAACCGAAACCACTGATGACCGGTCAACGTGGTGGATATGTTGATGCTGTGGAAGCGATGGCTAACACAGTGTATGAGGAAGGTGCGGCTGAGTGAGGGTTCGATTCCCTCTCGGGCGAATACTGTAAAGGGGAAGCAATGAGTTTATTCCTTGCTATATGTGGGTCAATCTTATTCTTAGATAGGGTTGGCAAATTCTTAGAGAAGGCTGAAGCTACTGACTGGTTCACATGTCGTGACCGTCGGGCTGATGGCTGGAAAGTTAGATAAGGGGAACACGATGTTAGAGTTTCAAGAGGTGACCGGCTGGTTCATAGGCTGGCGAGCAGCAGGTCAGAGTGAACACGGCTATAAGTTTTCCGTTGTTCAACACACTGGAAGCTACGGTGGTACTGAAGGAAAGTATGAGTTTGCCGGATACGATAGTGACGGCGAAATGGTACACGATTCAGTAACCGGATGGCTAACACTGGAAGAAGCTACCAACATGGCTGAGAATTGGAAGGGGACTGGCTGAATGTTTACCGACGAACAACTACTGGCGATTGTCTTTCGCTTCACCGTGTGTCAGGACGATACATCCTTCACCACATGGGAGACTGCCATCGAAGAACTGAAGCGGCGTACTGGAAGGACGAACAGCGACTTAATCCAAGATGCTGTTCGACAAGAGAAGGATTTTCGTGCAAGGTTTAAAGCAAAGGGGAAATGAAATGGAAAAGCTGGCAACATCAAGACAATTATGGGCTTTGTTCTGCGGAACAAGGTGTAAGACAAAGGGGCTGGTTATCAGCAAGGACAATGCGTCTGACCTGATTGATGCCATGAATAATGGCGTGGCTGCAAGTGTACGTGCCGTACTGATTGATGAGTACGGATGCGAAACTGCGGGTGACTTACCGGTATCCAAAGCTGAGCGTGAAGCAAAGCATCAAGCGGTGTGGGATAAAGCGTGGGCTGCGGGTGTCAAGGCTGCGGAGGCAGCGACCCCTGTACCGATGCACATCCCCGGATATGCTCCCATCACTGAGGGTGTATGTGGATTCGCATGGGTAGAGATTCACCCTGCTACGTCTAGCTTTGCCAAGTGGGTAAAGGCTCACGACTTAGGCAAGACTAGCAGCTATGCCGGTGGTGTGCATGTTTGGATTGGTGACTACGACCAATCCATGACACGGAAGAAGGCACATGCTATTGCTATGGGCAGGGTCATCCGTGAGGAATTGGATATCAACGCATACGGTGCAAGCCGTATCGACTAGTACAGTTAGGGCTATCTAGTTGCCAAGGGAACTTAGTTTGTAGGTCGGAGGCAACCGCATATGCAGTCTACAAACTGTCCTAATTATTACAGTTTCCCCGTGGGGTAGCGGTGTGTTGCCGCTGCCCTGCATGGGGAGAAACACAAGGGGAACTAACATGGTAACTGCTATTGAAAAGTTTCTTAGTGGCAAGCAACTGGAAGGTAAGCCAGTGCGGGTAGCTGATACTCGACTGCGATACTCACCTGCCAACAGCAAGCTGGCTAAGATGTACGATGACCCTGAGATTATGGAGTTCTTGGGGAATAGAAAAATCTACTCACTGGATTTGCTAAGCGGACACACCTGCCCGTTTGCTAAGGACTGCCATAGCAAGGTAGTCAAGCATCGGGACGGGAGCAAGTCCATCAAGGATGGTAAGCACACACAGTTCAGGTGCTACTCAGCATCACTCGAACTGGCACGGGATACTGTGTATCAGTTGCGCAAGCGTAACACCGATGCGATTACATCATGTAAGGGTGTTGATGATGAGGTAGCCGCTGAGATTGCGTTCAACCTGATGAACAACTCGCTGCCAAGTGATGCCGGTATTGTACGGGCACACACTGGGGGCGGGATGAAGTGGCGATGGTACTTCATGGCATGGATGAAACTAGCACGGGCAAATCCTGACATGTTGTTCTATGCCTACCTCAAAGCACTGCCCTACTGGGTAGAGTTTATCAATGAGATACCACGGAACTTTGTACTCACTGCATCACGGGGCGGAACGGCTGACCACCTGATAGATGAGTACGGATTACGTGAGGCACAGGTTGTATTCGATGAGGACAAGGCTGCTGAACTGGGGCTGGAGATTGACACCGACGATAGCCATGCTTGCAAACCGTGGCGTAGGGAGCAATCGTTTGCTCTATTGATTCACGGTGTACAGCCTGCCGGTTCGGATGCTAGCAAGGCATTGTCTAAACTGCGGAAGCGAGGTGCTAAGTGACGATTGATGACCTAATTGAAATGTTTGGACTAGAGTGGGGCGATTATGTGGAGTACCTAGAAGATGAGTAAAGTTGAGAACAACGAAGAGAACCGTGAGAAGTTAGCAGAAGCGGTTGTTGAGAGTATGGAGATGAAAGATATGGTTCAGGCTCTATATGAAGAACAACTACATGTCTTTGAACAATGCGATGATACATTCCAAGAACTATGGGATATTCATCTTGCAGATAAGGATATTGATAAGGAGATTGAAGATGCCAAGATTAACAACTAAGCAGAAACAGAAGATCGAGTCAGCACTCTATACGCTGTGCGATTACCGACAAGTGGCCAACCAGTGGGGCTGGGGAGATCGAGTCGGTCTGATCCTTAAGGAATTAGAAGTGGCACTGCGTGAAGATGCTGCAATTCCTGATAGATACGATGACATGCTGAATGATGAGGGTGACCTGACATACAGGTCTTTGAACCCACTGCCAACACCGACACAGGTGCGTATCATCTGGGAGGTGGAGGACATCAGCACTGAGCGTCCTGACTGGACTGAGGAGCGGTGTGAGGAATGGCTGTTGAAGCACGGCAATCATATTGCAAGCCGCTCTGTCGAGGAAGGCTGGGCAATTATTCGCGTACTACTGGGAGAGGAGGATGAAGATGAGTTACAATCCGGCCAGTCATAAGGTAAAGAGGGCAGACAAAGAAGAAGCGTTAGCACGCATAGACTTAATCATCAGAGACTGTGTGAACTGGGAGGACTGGGACACAAGAGACGAGCATAACTGGTGGGCACTTGAGACTCTTGCAAATCGGGTTAAGGAATTTATTAAGGGGGTGAGTGATGAGTGAATTTAAATCGTTTAATCATACTGCGGAACACTACACACAGCATGATGTGCAATTGGTAGGTGGCACTGAGACTATCTCGGTACGCACGCCTAATGGGAGACAGATTACCTTTGCCTTCCTGCCATATGAGCGGGGCATAGGGGTCGAGCCTCAGTGTGTGGACATTGTGTACCATCACAACGGGGACACCATTGGTACAGGCGTTGACAATCAGACACCAGTGCAGGCACCCATCGTGTTTGGCAAGGGGACAACACCCTACAAGTACGATAGCAATGCTGCACACAAGCCATCCATCGTGACTGTCCTGATGGAAGAGAACATCAGGATGCTGTCAGACTGTGATGCTGATGAGCGGAAGCACTGGAAGCTGGAGTACTCGATTGAGGTGGGTGATGCTGTTGCTCGTGCTCTTCAAACGTCGGACGGTGCAGACGAGATTCTCGTATTTTCAGGTGAGACACAGCGTCGAGAGTGGATGACGTATTACGCAACGGAAGAACGTGCCCGTGAGTGGTTTGAAGCACGCAAGGATTTGTTTGCGGGTAAAGATCCGCAGTTAGTGGAGGTCAAAGATGAGGAAGGTGAATGATAATCATGGACGGGAACACACTGTCCATGCATGGTACATCTTAGTTAATGGATGGGAGTACTATCAGACAGAGCCAACAGACGAAGAGAATATAGCCTATGGTTTTGTGCATGGGTTTGAGGATGAGTGGGGATCTTTCTCCACAGATGAGATGGGTGAGTACATCATGGCACACGCTAAGGGTGATGAACTCAATGAGATTCGCCCACCAATTGGTTGGTCATGGAAGGAGGAAGTATGTACATCATCAGCGTAAGTTACGACTACGATCAGGTGAAGGTTGGCGATGCAATACAGTACCGTCCTTCATGGGGTGATGATCCACCTCGACTAGCAACTGTTGTGCGAATGTCTTTGGTTAATAACCCGGGAGATAAAGAGGATGGGCAAGACATTGAATCAGCTGCACGTGAATTAGTGGATGCACAACGAGTGGTATTTGATTTAGACAATGGACACTGGTGCTACTCAAAGCAGGTGGACGGTGTCGCAGTAAGGGAGAACGTAGAATGACAGAGCAAGAATATCTTAATGACGCTATAGAAAACTGTTTGAACAATCGCAATGGGCGGTTGCACTGGACGCTTGAACGAGGGCAAGGACAGACATATAACTCTGGCCTGCCTACACTCTACGCTCATGATAACTATCCACGCTATAGCGTGCTGTATGGTAAGCAGCGTAGGCAATACGTCCACGAATTTGATAGCGTCGAACAGGCGATGGAGATGCTATCTGGACACCGCATCATGCGGTATCTAAACAACATGATGCAAGGTGGGACAACACACATTGATGTGGATATTGTAACCTCCCACCTGCCAGATACACCGGACTGGTAATCATAACAATACAACATCAGATGTGGCACGAAGCCTCTGTCTTTGTACCTTTGGACATGTCTTGGACAGGCATGCTTTCCTCTGCCAATATCTGTGTATCGGGCTGATGCCCCGATCGGCTGTACCCTCTGTGCATAAGAGGGCGTGAGGCTGTGTGCTGAAACCGTATGGCCACGGTGACAGTAGCATTAGGCTAGGTGAGACTACAGTGTTTGGTTGTAGTCCAAGACCGGAAACCAAGTGGTAGGTATTAGCGTGCCTCACTGCGTCAAGTCGGTAAGCCTAGCTGCCTTTTTATAATCCGGCGGTGGTAACCCATCGCTCCCGATTGTTAGGGACAAAAGCATTAGCACAAAAGGATTTTCTTTTTACTTTAACACTGGGAGAAACGACATGGCTAGCACAACACAGTATGTTAATTGGGATGCGTATGAAGCGGACCAACTGATTGCATTCGTCAAGGATCTGAATGGGCACACCATCTTCAGCCAGCAAATGCTAGAGGAACACGGCATCTCTGAGCCTGACCAAGAGTTGCTACTAGAGTATACATACTCTACAGGATTCGCATGGAACGATGAGTATGATGGACGCAGGTACATGCGTGTGGATCAGGATGTCTACGAGGCAGTGCGTGATCTCGTCACTGGATCTACAACAGTGGAAGAAGTCGACGCTATATTACTAGGCTTTGTCAAAGACTATGACCAAGTCAAGAAGAAAACATTCACGCTGGATGATTACAAGAGCACGCTGTTCAGTGACGGCAAGCCTGTGGGAATGTTGAGTGGTGTGTATGGATTAGATGTACTGCGTAACATCGTGCAGTACTACAAGCTAGAGGCACCAGTCAAGATGGGGCGTGGCTTCCAAGCACGGGAGTACCAGTCAGCAATCATCGAGCATCTGGAGTTTGTAGGGTAACACATGAAGACAATCATACATGTGAACCAACATAAACTGAAAGCCAACACTAAGCACAAGACCTGTGATCCTGTGCTCACTGTCAAAACATATAAGGACAATCGTTATATGAGTGAGGCAGTGATACGGGATGACAGTGGCAATGAGGTGGCACGTGTGGTGTACCGGCCACACAAACCACTGAGTTGTGGTGCGAGGTGCTGGATAGAAACTAACTTAACAGTTACGGAGGAGTAAAAAGAGTATGGATATCTTAAGACAAGCCCAAGCACAAGGGAACATGTTTAACTTTATCATGTCAGTAGCGGAGGCGGGATGTGGATATGATGGAGAGAATCGAGTACCAGTTGATACGATTCTTGAACACATTGATGGGACACTGGGCAACCTAGAAGGCATGCAAATGTTCGGCTTGCTTCGTCTCGAAGATGGTCATGTTCAGATCACAAATGAAGGAGTAAGCCTGTTGAAATCTACCTATGGAGTTGCATCACCAGAAGGATGGACTGACGGCCACCAAGGAGGGGAGTGATGGCGATTGAAGTTACAGTCTGGACATTCGTTGGTATCTTGGTAGGATTACATCTACTTGAGGAGTGGCTCCACTCCCGAAGCTGCTGTGAGTAGCAGCAGGAGTAGCCCGCTAGCAGGTGGCTTAGTAACAGCTAGTTTCATGTTGTCATATTGACACTCCAAAAGGGGTGGGTGGCTGTCATACCACCCACCCCAATTTACACAAGGGGACAGTGATGATACGTGTGGCACTCGCCTACTTCTTGGGCACCGTCATGGGGATAGCCGGATGGCTGACTCACAACAGGGATATCATGATCTGGTCCGCCAGCTTCTTAGGTTATGGATTGATACTAGACTTGGCGATTGATTGCAAGCGGAGGAAAGCAAATGAAATACAAGAAGACAAAGATTAAAGAGACGATGATCTCTGTGAGGACATCGTGGTTCACGGAAGATGGGATGTATCAATTAGTTCAGACTGCCATGAAAGGTAGAGACCGTAAGAGATACCACGTATTAACACGCACCCATGATGGAGACTGGGTGGATCTAAATGATAAGCAGTACAGTACGATGCTGGCTGCGGAAGGTGCTATCGAAGAGCATAGGGAGAACTTGAAAGATGAAACGTACCATACAACTTAACGCTGCCCTGATGGACAGGGCTAAGATCGTGGCGGCACACAAGGGGATGCCACTCAATGCGTACCTAACTCAGTTGATTGAACTGAATCTACCCATCGTAAAGGTGGAACTAATTGAACCGGATGATGAACGGGAGATGGAGTTCGCTATGTCCATGCAAGACAACGAGCCACCGTTCTAAAGCATAGTAGAGTGAGGACCCCATCACCGGAAGTCTTGTTGACCACTCCGACTTTCCTGCCTTTTGTTTCATAGGTGCCGGTGGTGGGGTCAGGCTACTATTTACAAAACAGCAAGGTGCTGTTACCTTTAAGGGTAATACTGATATCGTTAGTTTAAGGAGAGATTGATGGCTGACATCAATAGTGTATCTGTAACTGGGAGACTTACCCATCCGCCGGAAGCACGGCAAGCGGGTGAGTCACAGGTTGTGAACTTCTCTATCGCTAGTAATGACTGGCGAGGGAAGCGAGGTGAGGTGGCTAACTTCTTCCGATGTGAAGCATGGGGAGCACAGGGTCAGGTGATACATGACTACTGTGATAAGGGTAGTCGGGTTGGTATATCCGGCAAGCTACAGTACGACAAGTGGGAGAAGGATGGAGAGACTAAGACATCCATCATTATCCGTGTCGATAACGTGGCACTACTTGATACCAAGGGTAGTAACCAGCAAGAGACAACGGCCAGTAGTCAGCCGCAAGAAGCGACTGACCCGTTTTAAAACCTTCAAGAACAGGGAGAACGACATGGGCGTTTTTATTATTGTTAAGAACTGGATGGCAGACACGATTGATGAGACCATTGGACCCTTCGATACCCGAATCGAAGCCAAGCAGTACATCGAACGTCTCAAGGGAACTGGGTTTAATATGGACGGCGTGCAGTTCAACATGCAACTCGCCACTACACCAGCGGCTCACTGGACAGCATGCCAGCTAGACATGATGTTAGGAGAGTGAGTTGAACTACAAAGTTACCAAGCACCCACGACACAAGGTGGGTGAAAAGATTATCTGTTACTGGGAACACACGAAAGATGATGTTGCGAAAGCAAAGGAAGCATTTAAGATGGGTGTGTCTGAGGATGCACTGAGTCTATTGCATGAAGTCTTTTGTGTGGGAACACTTGTTCGCAGGAATGATGCTACCATCACCCTGAAGAATGATGAAGGCGAACACACTTTACCTGTGGAAAATATTCTGTGTGTGCAACACGAATAAAATTAACCGCTGCTCAGTGTGACTACGCTGACTCAGCAGGCAAGAGACGCCACGAGTTTAATCGTGACATCGGTGCCAAGGATGCTTATGGTTTCCATGGTGACGGACTCAAGATAAACCTTGAAGGTACGCGAGCAGAACTTGCGGTGGCTGTTGCCCTGCAGGTAGAGTGGATTGATTTTAGTGAAGACTATCACAGCATTGTTGCTGATGTCGGTAGCTGCTATCAGGTACGCAGCACCACACATCAGCGTGGCAATCTTATCCTGCACCCCAAGGACAGGGATGACCAAGTGTTTATACTTGTTCGGTCCCATAGATATCCTGACATGGAAATTTGTGGTTGGGTGTATGGACGGGATGCCAAGCAAAAGAAATACTGGGTGGATGGCAAGTACCATCCATCCTTTTCAGGGAGGGAGTGCTATCTGTACCCTGCCTCTGAATTAAACCCCATGAAAACTTTGCCCCGAGAGGTGGAAGATGACGGAAGAGAAAGCTGTAGCGACAGCAGAGAAGCCAACACGTCGCAAGCGAATTACTAACAAGGAACTAGAGCAACGTCTGGATGCTCTAGACGAGCGTGTCTCAGCAGATCTAGAGACAGCGATGAACCTTGCACGCAACACCTCTGAGCAAATAGAGCAGGCGCAGCAGGCTCTGATAAGGGTGACTGGTCAGTGGGATGCCGAGTTAAATACCACACGTCAGGCTATCATGCAGATTGCGAATCGTCTCGACATTATAGCCACTGCTATCGGGGGAGTTGTACCGCCATCGCCCCCGCAATCAGAATGATGTGTGTGAGCGGGTGCCCTTGGTTATGAGTTATGCGTCCTTTCCGCACTCACATCAGGGGCACCCCTCTTTATTGTAGAACACATATTAAATTGAGACGAGGATGAAATGCTTTACGGATACGCCACAATATTTGAGGGTCAGCAGGCCAGCGAGAAAGAGTTGGCTATCCTTGAGGTGCCTGAGTTGCTGGACGAACGGTTTGGTGGGGTATACACAGACTCGTTTCGGGATGTAGCCCCGGCGTGGAATGAACGCCCGGCAGGTAGTGTGCTTATGTCCCGGCTAGTCCGGGGAGACATGGTCATCATCACTGACTGGAAGGATATGTTCCGGGGGGCAGAGGAAGCAGGCAAGGCAGTGACATTGTTCAGGGGTCTGGGGATTGACTTGCACTGCCTGCAAGTTGATGCTCATCCTAGATCACCTGAGTATCATGACAAGGTTACTGTGCTTGAGCAGGTTAGCGGTGTGCGTAGTCATTACGGATCAGTAGTTAAGAAGCTGTCCATTGAGGAGGCACGACGCACTGGAGGTATCATATCATCCCACCCACCCCTTGGATGGCAGCATAAGAATGGCAAGTGTGTGCCCTGCCGTGAGGAGGTGAAGCAATGTCGAGACATATACGATTATATAAACAAGGAAGGCTTAACAAACCATGCTGCGTATCGAGTTGCGATAGCAGAGCAGTGGAAACGCAAGTCAACAGGCAGAAAGATTGGCAAGAAAACAATAGCAAGGATCATCAAAGCAGTGGAGTCTGGATTCCCTGACCACTCAGGGCGTAAGCTGGCAGACTATAATGTTTCTAGCAGGACACAAGAACACGACTCGTTTATGAATCCTTAACTGAGGTACAATAATATGGGACGCTTGAGAAGGCAACGTCGTCAACAGGAAGATAGTCAAGTGGCTGACGAGCCTGTGCCAAAAGAAAACAAACAAGAGGTTAAGGTAGAAAAAAAGACGAGCCGATATTCCTTTAAGGTTGACCATACCAATGCCAAGGCTATGCTTCAGCAGGCGAAGGCCAACAAATGGAAGTGGCTTAGCATACTCATTGGCGCTGCTATCGCAGCATACATGGCATTCAAGTCAAAGATCTTCGGAGGTTAAGATGGATTTCGTAAAGACGTTGCTTGACGATTTTGTTAACGCACTAAAGTCTAAGCGAGTAGTCACCACTATCGTAGGTGGAGTGCTCAGTATCCTTGCAGCTAAGTACCAGTGGATACCTGAAGACCGTATAGATGACATCGCAATCTTCATCGCCGCCCTTGTGGTAGGCGATTCGATGCGACCAACTAATCCAGATAAGCTACAGCAGGACGAATAATGAAATCGCTTCTGGTGGCTATGGCTCCATCTGTGGTTGCTGCATCTGATGCAATCACAAACTTTGACTGGGGAACCGTGTCGGCCACTGGCCTGCTCGGTTGGTACTTGTGGTACACAACCAAGGTGGTAATGCCACGACACCAAGAACAGATCACTACAATGCAGGACAAGTGTGCAGAGGAGTTGCGATCACAGCGTGATCATTACGAGACATTGCTTGAAGAACAACAGACACAGCACGCTACAAGGCATAAGGAAATACTAGATGCCCTCAAGCGTATTGCAGAATAGCTTGACAGATAGTACCGTTAGCGGTAACATGTCAGATATGGAAAAGAAAAAACTTGAAGACCTGATGACCGTGCAGGAAGCCGCTGATGTATTAGGTCTAACCGTGGGACGGATTAGACAAATGCTGAGAGCCGAGGTTATCAAGGGATTTAAGATGGGACCACGTATGTGGGTAATACCAATAGAAGAGGTTGTTAATGCACCATCTCGACGCAGAGGAAGGCTACGAGAGGAATCGAATGCTGGTCCTGACAAGGAAGGTTAACGAGACTGTCATCATTGGAGATGACATCCAGATTACCATTGCACAAATCCTGCCTGACAGGGTGAGGATTGGTATCCATGCTCCCGATAACATAGCTGTCCACCGTAAAGAAGTGGCAGAGAAGATTGCATCTCAACTTGACGATGATGAGCATACTACGTAGTGAATTTTCGATTGATCCAATCGAAGCAGAGAAGGCAGGGAAACGTGTCGCCGCTATGCTTTTGCGAGGGAACTTCGAGGCAGCACACAAGATCATATCGCTCGTAGAGTTTACAATACAAGACAAACCTAACAGTCATTTGTTCGACGTGCCGCTAGCACAATCCGAACTACCAACAAGAACACTGAACTTACTTGAGAGACATGGAGTAATAACCTTTGGCGATCTGTCAAGCAAGGGAGAAGAGTGGATACTCTCTCTCACGAACGCAGGTGAAGGGACGCTAGAGGCAATCAGGGAAGTTCTGCATTATGAGTTGATGCGGCGCAAGAAGTAATGGATAGATGGACCAGTCGCATCGAGGTCCTATGCGTTATTTCTTTGAATACTACGATTCGTTCGACGACAACGGAGACTACGTCTACCGGATTGTCACTTACTTTAAACAAGGGGAACATTACGCATATGTGTTCACACCGGACACAGCATTTGCATGCATGACGCAGATCTTTTCGCATGCCATGGACAAGGACCTTAACCTGACGGTTAAAGAGGCCGAGGCAATATCAATTGTTATGGAGGAACTAATAGATGACGAAGACTTTATTGGTGGATTGTGACAGCCCCACCTACTTTGAGATGCCAGAGGTATCTAACAGTGCCATGAATACCTTTCGGCGTGAGGGGTCATGGTCTTACTACCACAAGCATGTGCTGCGTGATGTGGATTCCGGCATCAGTTCTGATGCAATGCGTAAAGGCTCAGCCTTTCATGCGTACATGGAGTTCTTCCATACCGCAGATGATGACAGTGACATCGACCACTTCATCACAGTGATACCTGAAGAGATAGATGGTGAGCCTCTCAACATGAGAAAGAAGGCACACCGAGAGTATGTGGCTACATACAAAGACCAACCACAACCATGGGTGACACATGAGGAATTCATGGGGCTGGGCCAGATGGTCGCAGCGATTCATGACAACCCGCTGGCCTTTTCTTTGCTTGCCAAGAGGGGGCAGTCTGAGGTGGTAGCCACTAATAATATCACAGGTGTAGACTGCAAGGCTAAGGCAGACCTGTACTACCCTGATGATGGTGTCCTGATAGATTTCAAGACTACCCGTGTTCACGACCCTGAGCAGTTTGCAAGGGAGTCAGTGTACAAGTATGGGTATCACCATCAGGCAGCACACTACCTCGACGTGTTCGAGGCACGGAAGTTTTATATCATTGCAACCCGCAACAGTGAGCCGTTCGAGGCTCAGGCATTTGAATTTAGTAAGGAGGTACTAGACACAGCACGACTTGATAACGAAGCAGTCCTTAAGAAGATTGCTACGTGCACCACATTTGATAGCTGGCACACCACCGGATGGGACAGCGTCACCTTAATTAACACTGGAGCATAGGGAGAATTATATGCCTACCAAATTACCTGAGGCAGAAAGCACTGCTTACAAAGACCCGATGAGTCTTTGGGATACAGTATGCACCACGGACCCTGCTATTACTAAGCGGGTAAATCAGCGTGGTGGATTCACAGCCATTGATGCACAGGCTCAACTCAAGGATGCCACTAAGATCTTCGGACCTTATGGTGTGCAGTGGGGACTACGTGAACTTAACTTCGAGTACATAACAGATGGTGAAGGTGGTATCGTAGAGGTGGCACTGACAGCCACGTTCTTCTACCCCCATGGTTTCTTTGAGATGAGTAACGACATGCGTTACCGAGCAGGTGATGAATGCCGAAAGAAACTTATCACTGATCTCAGAAGCAAATGCCTATCAACATTAGGATTTAACTCCGATGTCTTTGAAGGTAAGTTTGATGACAATCGGTATGTTCAGAAGGCTACCAAGAAGGCAACACAGAAGTCTGAACTTGATGATAAGTTTGAGCGTGCATCTGCTGCCATCCAAGAGGCCACGGATGATGAGCGATTAGCACAGATCATGCAGGGTGTCGAGGCGATTGCATTCGCGGACGAACAGTTGACTGTACTCAAGTCATTGTATAACAAGGCAATGGAGCGAGTGATCGGTGCAACAACAACTGTTTAATTTTAACACACAGACTAAGCAGCAAGTTCCAGCAGTAGTCAGTCACACCACTCCGTCTGGATTTGTCGAGCGTCCCTACCAACAAGACGCTCGGATTGCTGTGCAGTCTGCTTTTGAAACTGTGGACTCAACCATTATCGAGATGGCTACTGGTCTGGGTAAGACGGAGATCTTTACCCAGCTAATGAACCAATGGGAACACGGAAGGTGCCTCGTCATTGCACCACAGATTACCCTCGTATCTCAAGCGGCGAAGAAGATACAAAAGCGTACTGGTATTCTCCCCGGGATTGAGCAGGCCCACAACTGGTCTGATGAAACTCCTTGGGGACGTAGTAAGTTTGTCGTGGCCAGCAAGGACACGCTCTCACGTGGACGCTACGAACGTATTCGGGACGTTGGGTTAGTTGTGGTGGACGAGTGCCACCTCTCCATTACACGTACTTGGCAGAAGATGCTAAGTCATTTCCTTGCCGATGGTGCTAAGGTGCTGGGTGTTACTGCTACAGCCAAGCGACATGACAAGAGAAGTATGCAGAATCTATACCAAGGCTGTGCTTTTCAGTACGGCATACGTCATGGTGTAGATGACGGCTGGCTCGTCCCCGCCGAGACTAGTTGCATACAACTTGAGTCGCTTGACCTGTCCCGTGTAAGTACAGTCGGCACCACCATGGGCAGGGATTTTAATCTAAAGGAACTCAACACCCTGCTTGAACGGTACGATACTATCTATGAGATAGCTGACGTGACTGCCAAGGAGACACGGGGGTTGAAGACAGCGATCTATTGTTCCAGTGTTGAGGAGGCTCGGATGGTATCAGAGCGGCTGAGTGACAGCTATGGGATTCATTCAGCATGGATCTGCTCCGATACATCAAGGCTACCTGTGGAAGAAAGACATGCGGCACTCAAGTCGTTTACGGAAGACCCGAACGGTGTCACACATCTGTGCAATGTGGGCATCCTAACAACCGGATGGGACTTCCCTGAACTGCAAGCCATTGTCATGGCACGTCCCACAAAGAGCCGTGCCCTGTATACCCAGATCTTTGGACGAGGCACACGTCCACTAGAGGGTGTCGTAGACTTTGCGGGTAGCTGTGCCGAGTCTCGTAAGCAGTCCATCAAGGATAGCAAGAAGCCTCGCTTCAAGATGATTGACCTTGTAGACGGTGCGTTATCACACAAGATAATGACCTCACCTAATGTTATGGAGGGTCACTTCGATATAGATGTAATCGAGCGTGCTAAAGAAATCCTTGAGGATGATAGCAATGACCTTGATGAAGCACTGGCGGAAGCTGGGAGGCAGGTGCGTGAAGAGCAGATGCAACGTGAAAGGGATGAGCAGGCACGCATCAGGGCTGAGGCACAGTACCGCAAGCTAGCAGTCGATCCGTTCTCTCGGAGCATGTTCGACCCTGTTCCTCAGAAGAAAAGGCGAGGGGCACGCTTCCCGTTTGGACGCTACAAGGGAACCCTCATACGTGAAACACCGGACTGGTATTTACTGGGCTGCATGAACGACAAGCCTAAGGTGACAACGCCATGGCTTAAGCAGGCCATAAGAAAAGAATTGACAAGGAGGAATCATGACTTCTGATACCGAACAAGAACTTTGGTTTATGATGATCGGAGCAGCGATAGCTAGCAAGGAAGCGAGGGAGCGTATATTCCAGTCACTAGACTACTCGGACGCACCCACGACACCATTAAGGAACGCACTGTTCTGCTTACAGACAGATAGCTATGACAAGATCCACGATGCTTTTGAATCCTTAGGGTTCAAGGTATCGACAAAGGGTTCCATCTTCGGTCAGCTTGTAGACCGACTAAGAGATTACATCTTCCAGACTAAAGTTAAAAAGAAAATGTTCCTTTTGTCCCACTCAACAGGGCTTGAGACGAACCATCTTAAAAATAGTCTACGGGAATTGCTTGACGATTTGGAGGATTCAGAGGATGATAGTCCAGAAGATGACTGACGATAACGGTAACGTGTCGTGGTTATTCTTTGGGAGTAACATGGATGTACCGTTGATGATTATCCATCACCAACAGATGGCACTATTAATGGAGGCTGTGCTAGAGCATGAGGACTTACACGAAGACGAGACTGAGGAGGATAGTTGATGGCGACACAATGGATGTCGTAGTTGACTTAGGATTTCGGATCAACACAGAGGTTCGGGTCCGCCTGATAGGTGTTGATACACCGGAGCGTGGAGAGGATGGATACCATGATGCTATTGGTATTCTGCATGACCTAATGTTCAGGGCATGCGATGAGGATGGTTGCTTCACCATGTCCACGGCTAAGGCTGGCAAGTATGGAAGGTGGCTTGCCCATGTTGAGGGCGTCACAGATGTGATGGGTGAGCGATGGCCCTACCCCAAGGAGAAGTAATGGCAGAAGAACGAAATAACGGATGTGATCATTACAAGAAAAACCCAATACAACCGTGGGACATCATCGACGCATACCAATTAGGCTTCTACGCAGGCAATGTAATCAAGTACCTGCTTCGCAATGCCCCCGGAAACAATGCACCCAAGCACCGGATTGATGAGTACATCCTTGAAGATCTACAGAAAGCACAGCACTATCTTGCTAAAATGATAGAAGACAGAGCAGGATCTCAAGGAGAGTGCAATGAAGAAGTTTAAGATGCAGGCAAAGAAATGTCCTCGATGCCAAGATGACCTTACATTTATTGACTGCATTGATGGATCACTATCGGATGGATCAAGGAGGAGATACTCTCGGTTTAAATGCCCGTGCTCCCCATCCCAGATCCTCAGCGTAGAACGAATTCTAGTGCAGCCCCGAAAGAAACATGAGTAAGAATTGTAGCATCTGCCAATATCCAATACAGATGGAATCAGATGAAGAATATATTCTAGGGAATTTCGGAATCATTCCCGTCCTGTTCTGTCGTGACTGTTATGTTTCGATGGAAGACATGGTGCATAAGATATGCCCGTGTCCACACTGTGAAAGATATGCTGACGAAGAAGATGCAGAGGAATCTATGGGCTAGTGAGTTTGACTTTTGCTGGGTATGCAGAGGAAAGGATTATCAGGGGTGGCCTCTTGAGACCCACGAAATGGAACGTCGAAGCCACGCACCCAAAACATGTATGCACGAATGCAATTACTTTCGTGCCTGCAAGAAGTGCCACATGGATGACCTCGCTGCCATGCCACATGCACAACAATTAGCGTACAAGAAGGAGTATGACCCGGAGCGTTTTGATCTGGAGCAATGGTTGCGACTGCGTGACCCGGAACTAAGAGCACCCAACCGGGTGACCACGGAGGAGGTAGACGAATGGAGTCGAAAGCTATTTCCATAACACTCAAGTATCCACCAAGTGTGAACACCTATTGGCGTAGCATTGGACGTGGACGTGTTATTATATCCCGCAAGGGAAGAGACTATAGATTAAGTGTGATTGAAGATGTTTTAGCTGAAGGAATGCCTACCCTTAGCGGTAGGTTAAAGGTTAAAATAGATGCTTACATGCCTGACAAACGCAGGCGGGACCTCGACAATATAACTAAGGCATTGCTGGACGCACTGTCCCATGCCAACCTGTTTGAGGATGATGAGCAGATAGATGACCTGCACCTGATACGGATGGGTGTAGAGAAGCCCGGTCGTGTGGAGGTTACCGTAGAGGAAATCGAAGATGGAGATACTGATTAAGGTTGGTGACTCGGGGTCACCCACTGGATATAAAGATGGCGATATCGTCGAGGCGTTTAGTACAGATCGTATTCTGAAAGCTAATGCTGAAACGATATGCTCGTCAACTGAACGCCAGTGGGATGACGTATCGGGACTCAACACAAGCGGCACGATTCACGAAGCCCGTTTGGTCATCTCCTCCGAGTATAAGTTTGTCCGCACTGGTGATAATGTAGAGAGAACTAATCTTATTACCGGAGAGGTTACTGTCCACAACAAGACAACCGATGAACGCATAGATGTAGATGAGTACTTAAGACGACGACTCAGATCCGCTAGCCATAATATATTTGGCGGTACAGGTTCAGAGTATTGGTATGGCGGCGATGTTAATTACGATTCGCAAATGCTATGGGATGAAATCGAGAACCGATCCGATCATCTCAGGGTAAATAATAAGCACTGGCATCTTTCTCCAGCCGAGCAAATATTCTTCTTTCCCATCTCATGCTGCGGGCATCATGGACATGAGGACGACATCTCTCACTCAACCGCTGAACTGCGAACCCACATTGTCCTTGAGGATAATGAAAGCATGGAGCCTGTAGTAGTTGCCAAGAGAGAATGGATGGTTCCTTACTGGGACTTGGCGTCAGAGTTTGGGGTTAATGTGGATGACATAAGAAACCCTACGATGGCAGTGGATGCTAGGCTAGAATCTGGAAGTCCACACCTTGACGATGTTGAAGTAAGCAAGATAGTAAGTGGGTTACTCTAATGGCAACTGTCACAACCAGCATTGGAACTAACACCAGCATAGATACTGAAACACCCAGTAGTGGCTCAGGTTCCAATCCATACACAGTGACATTCGGTACAGATCCCACTGGTGTTAGCATTGGCGACTCTGTTCATTTCGATAATGGAATGGGGACTGTATATGTATATCTAGTTACAAACATATCTGGTAGCAACTACACCCTTAAATGGGTATCGGGTGGGATGGGTGCAACAAACCCATATGGCATTACAGATATGTCATATAGCCAAGCCGCTGGTGTATTCAAAAGAACCTATAGCACTATCTCTGCATGGGAAAGCGACCTAGATAATACGAGTTACTATTCAAGTAGTGACCACGCAGTTGGTGAGGTATATAAGGACTCAACATTCAATGAACATGTGACGGTTGATGGCGGTGGAACTGTTGGTCTGGCATCAGTAAAACTTACTGTGCCTGAATCCCAGAGACATGATGGGACAGAGAACACCGGGGCTAAGATACAAACCACGGGATCGGGGCTTCACTCATTTCTCATTAAGCGTAGCCAGTTTACTCTTGAATGGCTTGAACTAGATCTGTCTAGTGCAGGATCTGGCGTATCTACTGGTGTTAATTTTGGTGCGAATTCAGAGCAAGATGTATACGTCAAAAACAATATCCTGCGTGATCTCGTAACACAAAGCAGTCACATCCACTGTATATACGTCTGGCACGCAAACGGTGACTCATCAAACACCCGCTATATTATGAATAATATTATTTATAATATAGACAACTCATCAACATCTAACGAAGCAGCGGGAATAACCGTACCAACTGGCAACTGGGGTGTCTATCTTTATAACAATACGGTTTATTATGTTAAGGCAACAGGTAGTGGCGATGATGCATTTTGCTTTAGCATCTTCGATACAGACACCTTTATAAAAAATAATATTGCAGCGAGGCCAGAGGCAGCAAGCGCTTCGGATGCAAAATGTTTCGCTGACTCTGGGTTCTCTGGATCAACTCATGACTACAACCTCAGCACAGACTCGACTGCAACCGGAACAAACTCTGTAACTGGGGAGGCATACGGAGACCTGTTCGTTAATGATACGGCAGGTAGTGAAGACCTTCACTTGAAGGCAGGTGCCGATGCCATCGGGGCCGGAACAGACTTAGGAACATCGCCAACTAATGTTAATATAGATATTGACGGACGTGATCGTGATTCATCTGGTGACACGTGGGACATTGGAGCCGATCAAACAGCGTCAGCCTCAGTGAGCGTACCGATAGCCATCTTTTTCACAGGAATGAGTACATAATGGCAACTAGAAACGTAGAAATGACAATTACTTATCTTGCATGGGATACGTCTGCTAATGCCGGTAAGACCGGGGATGTAGGGAATCATACCTTGCGATGGGTTAAAGATGGTACATCTTCTGCGACTACCAATAGTGCCGCTGAGGTTGATGCTACAAATGCACCCGGCATATATAAGATCACAATGACAGCCACTGAAACAGATGCCAATATTGGTGTACTGTGCGGCAAAAGCAGCACTGCCAATATAAGTATTGTTCCAATCACACTACAGTTTGAGAGACTACCCGACGCTGATCCCGCTGCTAATGGTGGACTCCCGACAGTGGATGCCAATAACCATGTGAATGGTGTGCAGGATACACTGAGTGTAAATGTAACGACAATCGAAGGGTCGGATGCAACTGACCAAATTAATGCAGCATGTGACACTGCACTTTCTGATTACGATGCTCCAACCAAAGCAGAACTAGATTCAGCCTTTACGGAAATCAAAGGTGGCACTTGGTCCTCATCTACCGATACGCTAGAAGCTATCAGAAATAGAGGTGATGCGGCATGGATAACTGCTAGCCCACCCACAGCAGCAGCCATCGCTGATGCCGTATGGGACGAAGCAACTAGTGGGCATACATCATCAGGAACATTTGGTGAGCAAGTTAAAACAGACATTGATGCTATTCTTACTGACACAACAGAGATAGGTTCAGCGGGTGCTGGCCTTACCGCAGTCCCGTGGAATAGTGCATGGGATGCTGAAGTGCAAAGCGAGTGCAATGATGCACTTGTGGCGATAGGGTTAGACCACCTTGTAAGCGCATCGGTAGCAGGGTCTGACGTTGTGGATGACTCAATCATTGCTAAGCTAGTCAGTAAAGAAAGCACGGCAGACTGGGATGACTTTGCTAACACAACGGATAGCCTGCAAGCTATCAGAGATCGAGGCGATACATCATGGACAACCGGCGGTGGCGGAGGAAGCTGCCCATCGGCTGCTGATATTGCCGATGCTGTATGGGACGAAGCTACGTCTGGGCATACTAGCAGTGGTTCGTATGGTAAGGCATTGTCTGATATCCTTACGGACACGGCTGTTATCGGTGCAGCAGGAGCCGGTCTCACTGCGGTCCCATGGAATAGTTCGTGGGATGCGGAGGTACAAAGCGAGTGTAATGATGCTTTAGTTGCTCTCGGTCTTGATCACCTTATCAGTGCATCAGTAGCTGGTAGCGATGTGGTTGATGACTCAATCATTGCCAAGTTGGTTAGCAAGGAAAGCACAGCTGATTGGGATGACTTTGCAAACACGACTGATAGCCTTCAGGCTATTAGGGATAGGGGTGACGCATCATGGATAACCGGAGGAGGTGGAAGTGCTGCTGACATTGCGGATGCAGTCTGGAATGAAGCTGCCGGAGATCACACCAGTTCAGGATCGTTCGGCAAGTATGTCGCAGACATCCTGACAGATACAGCGGTCATTGGAGCCAATGGTGCTGGCCTGTCAGCGATACCGTGGAACAGTGCTTGGGACACAGAAGTTCAGAGTGAAGTCAATGACGCACTTGTGGCATATGATCCACCGACTAAAGCTGAGATGGATGCAATGTGGACAACAGATCTCACCGAAGCCTACGCAGGGGACGGAGAGAATGGAACACCTTCGGAATTACTCTATATGATTTTGTGTGCTGTGAGCGAGTTCGCTATATCCGGCACAACGATTACGGGCAAGAAGGTGGACGGCAGCACGACTGCTATGACTTGGACAATCAATGATGCAACCAGCCCAACCAGTAGAACAAGGGCTACCTAATGGCGATAAAAGATTTAATTGGACCTAGCTTTGTTGGCACCGAGACTATTGAGTTTATTGTTACTCGTGGACTCGGTGTATCCGATGTATTAGTAACTGACCCAACATATATAGCATCACACCGATATGACTTTAGCTACGATCAGTACATCATTACACAGAATGATGAAGGCACATTAAAGCTAAACAAGGGTTATACCTACGCCGATCCAGTTACACCGGGTGCAACCGATGTCATTGGTAGCATGAGCCTAGAGCAAGGGACGACCGATAGCGTCATTCACCAACTCGGAGACGGGTCTCTGAAGGTATCGAAGGGAACCTCCTGATGACCGAGGTGACTGAGGAGCCGCCGCTGGTGGAGTTTGAATTCCTTCTTCTTCTTTGGCTCTCTGACGACTGGCCTTAGAGGCTTCACTCTGAAGCTGTTTATACAGTGCATACATTGCCTGTTCTTCTTCACTCATGGTAGCCAATACATCATCTGGAATATAGATATGAGTGAATGAACGGACGTTTGGATTCTCACGCAACTGCGCCTCAATGGACTCTTGTTGTAGTCGATATTTAATTCTATCCAAATCTACATCTTTGATTCTTATACCTGTTGTGGCTGGCAGTAATCGTGCAGCTAGATTCAGAAGACTACCCTGCTCTCCTGATATCGGACGGTTCGGATCGGTTAATGTTCTGAGTGTAGAAACAGCACGACCATACCCCGGTACTCGCTGCAACAATACCTCGGCCAGTGGCCCCGGCGTAGAAGGCAACGACTCGCTTCCTGTCACCTGCTGAATCAACTTGGCTGTTGGCGGTGTTAACTCTGACAAAGGACGGCCAGCGAATAAAGAATATCCTGTAGCTGCCTCAGCAAGCATTTGCCCTAATGGATGACCACGGCCTAGTATGCCACGTACTGTGCCACCGGCAGTTGACATAGGTGTCGCTCCGGGTTTAATCAAACTAAGAACATCTTCAGCACCACCCATGAACCCACCGAGTCCTGTCAGGTACCTCTGCTTCCCTCCTTCTCCCTCGCCAAACGGTAACGCCAGCGTGTTTGCCAACCACTCCGGCTCAGGTCTATCAGGGTCTCTCGATCTAGATTTTGCTCTACCGAGATGTCGCACAGCCTGACTCATGGGACTACGGAAGTCTAGCAAGTTACCATACACAAACGGTATCTGTCGCCGTGTAAATGTGTAGAACGGAATCAGACGACGCATCCACCGGCGTTCAAAGTCTGACAAGGCTTGATAGTCTACCTGTGCCATCTTTACTTTTCGAGCCGCTTCTACTACCTCATCACCCTGAGAGAGGAATGCGATGAAAGGTGATATACGAGCATAGTTTTCTACCTCGTTACCAAGTTCACGCATCTGGTGCACCTTACGCTGCCCCCACTTACGCTCATCCCCGGGATGCCTTGGCTGACCTGTCTCTCTCCATCGCTGCTTAAACGGCACAGCGCCCGGTATATCGTACTGCGGGAACACAGATCTCGGATCACCACGTTGTATCTGGCTGATCAGTTCTTCACGATACTGTCCGCCACCTGCTATTCGGTTTGCTCGGATCTGCTGTCTAATCCAGTCAGTTACATATGCATCATCTATGATACGCCCATACTCGTCAGCCTGACCGATACGATTTTTAAACCGGGGTATCTCCTTAGCAATTCCCTTTATGGCACCACCCGTGAGAAGCTGACGTGCCATGCGGTATGGCTTCAGAAATGCTTTGATCGGGTTGTGCTCGTTAGCCATCTTGGCACCAGCATAGAAGTTATTCACTGCTGCTGATATCGCATTACGCATATGGAACGCAGGCCACGGGGTCGTAAAAGATGTTTTGAAGAAGTCAGTTAAGACATCCAACTTCTCAGCTAAATCAGAAACCGCCTTGGGGTTAGTAATAATTTCCATGTACCCATCAAGGCTCTGACCCAACTCTCTTGGCACAGTCATCTGTCTGAGCGCATCATCAAGCTGCTGCTCAAAAATACTGAAGTTAAAGTCTGCTTTGTTACGCAACTTATCAAGCGATCTACCAATGTTCTCTGACCGCACGAGACTATTGATAGTGTTTTCGTTAAGGTAGTTCTTCTTAAATCTGCTTGGATTTGCCTCTGCGGTTGCTGTTATCGCTTCTAATAACACATTCTTTTTGCCACCACGCACCATACCCTGAAGCAAACGAACCTTAGCAATAGGCGTATTCAAATTCCACTTATCCAGCATATCTATTAGGCTGCGGGAATGTACGTCACCTTTATGCAGGACCTGTATTATCGCTTCTGCCCCTGCTAACTCCAGAGACATCCTCGCTCCATGGCTGGCACCAAGCATAGAGCGTGTGTAATCTGTGTACACCTCAGCAGGATTCATAACAAATGGTGACCCATACATCTTTAGGTCAGGATCACGGGTCGCAAAGAATGCTGCCATGCTTCTCAGCTTGGAATTCTTTAGAGAGTTCTTGCTTGGATCTTCAATAAACTTCTTGATGCCAGATGCCCACTCCCCTGTAAACCGGCCATCATCACCCACCTCTAGCAGGTCACCGATTGCATCGCTAGCAACACGGCTCTGGTCGAAATACTTTTCTCTCCGGGCTTTCAACGCTTTAAGCTGTGCCCGACCAGCCTCATCAATGTCCGACCCCATATTCAAGATAGCAGCATCTATTTCACTAACCGCCTGATTTAAACGGTCGTTGGTGCCAGTTGCAATCTTACGCAGAGAATCAAGATACCCACCCTCACGAAGTAAACCCAAGCCAAAGAGCGGGATAGCGGACTCTACATTGCCACCGCCTTCCTCCCAGACACTACGCAGGCTAATCTCTTCGTCGCCATGCTTGACAGTACCCTTCCAGATGTCACTCCACATCTGTCGTATTCCAGCGAGATCACCAAATATTCCACGGAAGGCTTCATCACGTTCAATCTGGAATGCTGATGTGGTATCGAGTGCCGTCTCGTCAGCAATCCTTCTGGTCTCATCAACCTGCTCCATCCGGCCCCGTCGCCGCCGCTGCTCCTTCTTTGCTGCCAACGTATTAGCAGGGATCTGCTTTGTCTTGCGTGGGTGATGGAGTGCAAATGCATCCTTGAGTTCATCCACATGCAGGCCACTTTCCTTACCAAATTCAAAGACAGCATTCTTTCTGTCTATCATGTTCTTCAGGAAAGGCTCTAACTCTTGCAGATGCTCCGGCAGCTTAGGAGCAACACGGCCATGCACGCCACCCTGTATCAAGTACTCTGGACCAAACCCACCACCAACGCCTTCACCAATATCATTCAATCGGTTTATGGCACGGGAAATGTTCGTGCGTGTCTGTCCATCTATAGTTTTGATCGACTCAAGCAACTCCTGATCCCCTACCAAGTCTTGCTCAAACCTATCAACCACTCCCTCTGCTCCCTCTGCAACCTCTTCCACATCCGCCTTCGATGCCTTAGCAGCCTTGTCCTGCTGACGCTTAAGACGTTTGCTAATGGAATCTGATAGCCTCTGGTAAACCTTCGTAACTGTTTCCTCAGAGAACTCTGGGAGAGTTCCAAGGCCAGTGAGGTCATCAAACTCGTACCCGGCAGCATGATGGGAAATGTGGTCAATGTTCTTTAGGATGTAATCTTGTACCTGAGCGTCCGTTGTATCTGGACCTAGCTTCTCACGAATCTTATCAGGGTCAAACTCTGGATGCTTACGCAGTGCATCCTCAGTGCCCGCCAGAACCTCACCAACTTCCTGCTCGACACGCATCATGGCATCGTGCTGACGCATAGCTGCTTCCTGAACTTCTATCGTTCTGGCACCACCAGCAGCAGGATCAAATAGCCTACGACCAAACACGAATGGCTTAGCTGCCTTCAATCCACGCCCAAACTTGTCCATGGTCTTAGCATACCGTTCGCCTAAACCACCTGCCCTTGCTGGCAATAGATGCTTCTTCCTGAACGGTACACCAACAGCGCCCCACGAACCCAGCTTTTCGCCACTGGCAATCATACTATCTACATCCGCACCTTGACGACGCAATGCATCCTCAATAGGTGATGTGCCTGCTGACCTTGTCAACCCCTTGGATGGATCACGTAGAGTTGTATCAAAATGACCGCCCTTGTCACGCTTAATGATGGTGTCTAAGTCCGTCTTCATCATGAACTCACGGGGACCCATCGGAGCGTCCAGCCCTAACGCCTTATACTTGTTCTTGTCACCCGCCATATCCACCAGAGATTTAAGGTATCCCGTCTTGCCTAACGCTTTACCCGAAGTAGATGCCGCTGCCTTGGCTGTCCCCTTGGCTGCACCATAAGCACCAAGTGTTAGCCACGTCATTGGATCTAAGGCTACGTCAGTGAGGATACTCGCTGTCAGGCTATCATCTAAACCTAATGGCTCTAGCAGTTCTGATGCCTCGGTGTACTGTTCTGGATCTGTTACACCTAACTCATCGCCAAACGTACCGATGATAGGGATAGCACTTAATGCTTCACGAGGTTTCCCAGCGAGTAAACCCTTGATACCACGAAGGCCGGTGAGGGCATCTAGCTTGCGACCTGTCCACTCCAGACCAGAAAGAACAGGGTTAACATACATATGCGGAGCATTCCGCTCACGCACTATGGCAGCATCCTGCATCCTGCGTTGCTGCTGCTGCGTAAAGTCGGGGAACTGCAAAGGACCCATATTCAACGGACTAATACCAACAGCGCGTAGCTGCCGATTGATATCCCGAAAAGGATCTAGTGAAGCGTATGGATTATTAATAGGCATAGCACCGCATTAATTGTAGCCGTAGTCTATTATTGATTGCACATCCCCCATAGACGGCAACTTTCCGCTAAGTATCGCCTGAAAGAACCTGTTTCCAGCTAAAGCTGAGTCTGAACCAAACGAGCCTTCCTGTCCCATCTGAGACTGGAGGAATGCCTGTGAACCACCCTGCAACTCCCTCCGAAGATACTCAGCAACCGCAGCAATATTATTAGCGTTAATCTCATTCCCTTTAATTAAGTTTGCAAGGTTATAGGCAAAGTCTTGCGCCTTCTCATCATAGTTTTCAAACGGACCTATGCCACCCATCGTACTTCCGATATGACCTTCACTGTCAGGATTAGTCTCAAAAATCCCCTCCGAAGCCGTGCTCAGCATGGTATCAAGGTTAGGGTAATACTGGTCCATAGAGTTTTGGAAGTCCTGCTCACCAAGGTTGGAAAGCTGGGCACCAGTTGGCTTATCTGTAAAGCTAGGAGCCTGACCCTCACCGTAAATCTCACCGGCAATCTGATTCAAAGCATCTGGTACTTGGTGCGGAGGTAACTGACCAAGCATATTCAACTTATTCTGGATATCCTGCTGTGTCAGGCCAGCCTTCTGCAACTCTCGCTGCATATCCAGACCGGCCCTCTGCATATCGCTTTGAATCTTAGCAATCCTGATCTGGGTCTCACCCTGCATCCCTAAGCCAGCAAGCTGCGTCTGGCTCTGTAACTGGGCACCTTGTAGTCCAGACATAGCCTGAACACCCGCTGCATATCGCTTGGCATACGCCGCATCTGATTCATTTGGAAACCTCATCATCTGAAACGCTGGCGTCATAGCACGAATGCGTGCACGAGCATTAGCTGCCCGATTCCTCCGACGCTGTTGATGTGTAGCTTCTTCACGCCGCTTGTGTTTATCAAATTGATCCCACTGCTCTTTAGTTCTCTTGGAGTGGCCACCACGAACACGAGCATATAAGTCCTCTGGGAATGGTTCATCGCCCGGCTGATCTGCAACAGGTCGTGTCCATGGCATGTCACCACGAACATCTTCAGGTGGCTGACCAGTAAGACCAGCAATTTCCTCTGGGGTAGCACCCACTGCACCCAGCAGTTCTTCAATGTTTGTTTCTTCAGGTGGAACACCAGCTTCAGCTAGGGTAGCATCGAGATCATCTGGTGCTCCGGCACCAGCGGCTATCTGATCTTCACGACCTCGCCAGTTAGTAACATCAGTGAGAGCATCCTTAGCACCTTCAAGCCTTTCCATCTCCTCCATCCTCTGAGCAAACGACAGAGGAGGTGCACCAGCAGGTGCTTCTTCAACAGGAGTGCCGCCGACATCTGTACCCACAGCATCTTCTGGATTATACCCCGGACCCTGTTCATCACCTTCAGCCACAGGTGGGAACACGGGATCTATCTCCTGCAATGTCTTAGCAGGATCATCGTCCATACCCTCTATATTTCTCAACTCATCCTTTAGTTCAGGCGATAAGCCCCTCCTTCCAAGAGCAGGAACACCACTAAATTCTTTAGACTGTAGGTTTTCTAATGGATAGTCTGGACCAACTTCTTGCTCGGGGCCGGTTCCGTAACGCTCAAACCCGGGCTTAGGCTTCTCGTTAGGTGCATCTGGCTGATTAGCTTGACCTTGTACTGTCTGACTAGCAACTTCCTTCTGTTCTTCAATGCTTGTTTCTTCAACTGGGCGTTTTGTCATATCAGCAGGATAAGGCTCGCCGCCATCACGAGGGTCCCGGTAAGCAGGGTCACTAATTGAAGATGTTCGTGCCCCACCCTTAGGTGAACCCTTAGGCACCACCTCATGGCGAGTCTCACCTGTCTTAGGGTCAGTATACGCTTCCACCTTATAGGTCCTTCGGTCATAGCTTTGCAGCGGACCAATAGGATTACCGGCAGCATCCGTCTCTTGGAACTTCTCTTGGTACTTGTTCCTCCCCGTGCGAGGCTTGGCATAATAATCTCGTGCATAATCCTGACCACGCTGCCAACTCTCTTGCTCTTCCTGCTTCAGGCGGGCCTTACGGGCCATATCTTCGGCTTCAGTCTCAGCACGAGATGCAGCCTTAGCACGCTCCGCAGCATCAACCATAGACTGATGCTTTTCCTCAGGTGACATACCAGCACGAGCAACAACACCATCGAGGTAATCATCACGCATGCCACCAATAATATCCATGCGTTTGCCGGATACATTCTGCACTCGGGCATTCTCCTGAAATGCTCTTTGAGCAGCAGGCGGAAGGTTAGAAGCCAATCTGTCATACATGGTTTGGTTGCGATTGGCTCCAGCGTTGAATTTCTGTGCCATCTGGAGGCCAAGGTCATAATCAGAATCGAATGGCATTGTGTCACCTATGAATAAAGATTACCAATCAGTGGATTTAGTATACCCATAAGGATCTGGTTTCGTAATCGCTGTTCATCAAGCTGTTCTTGATAACGTCGATACCAATCCTTACCTGTTAACATGGCCTGTTTCAAGCCAAGGTCATGGGCAAGTTGTTCTCGTTTTCTAACATCATCAGCGTATTTAAGCTGCTGCTCCCAAGGGATACGCAACATGGATTGACGGCCACCAAGGAGGGACTGTGCAAGGGGACCAAGTGCGTGACGGCTAAAGGTTCCTACATCACTCGACATTCCTCTGCCTGCCCCACCCAACAGATTCCTCTGTGTCGGGCCAGCCTGCTGACGTGCCTGTGCAACAGCCTGATTGACTAACAACTGCGGGTTGATGCCACGTGCTGTAATCATTTCACGACTGATACCCGGATCTACTTCAATCATTCCCGTCTTCTCAATACCCTGAGGCATGATGTCGAGTATGTTCTGTGAGATAGGTACAGGTTCACCTTCCTCGACAGGCTCTTCATCTACCGGAGGTTCTGGTAGCGGATCATCATCCCGTTCCGGCGGAGGTGCAACAATTCCCGGATTCCCCGGTGATGGTGCAAACCCCGGATTCCCCGGTGATGGTGTAACTCCCGGTGTTCCCGGTGATGGTGTAACTTGCCCTGCTTCCCAGTCTTCGATAAATTCGTCCATTGACTGGGGTTTGGGGGGGGCAGGAACATCTTTCAATCCTAAGCCCTGCTCTGCAGCCTGCTGGAGCCACAAGTCATGCTGGCTAGGAGGATCGGGGTCACGACCTTCCTTCATCGCTATTGCTCTCTTGAGCACAGACATTGGGTCCTGAACAGGCACAACCTCCTGTCTCGCACCGGAAGCCTGAGAGTCCGGTCCTCCCTCCGCCATCATGTTTTCCTGAACATGCCTTTTCATGTTATTGATGGGCACACGATTAAACCGATAAGCCTCCTGCAATTTAAGCAATTTATTCTGCAAGACAGCTTGCATCTTAAACGCAGTATCTCTGTCAAGCCTACCCGCACGATACTCGGCGGTTATATCTTCCTGCTGCTTATTATTGCGGAACACCTCCTTGTGGAAAGCAATAACAACATCTTCTACAGGACGACCTAACGCATCTTCAATCGCCTGCTTCTGCTCAAGATGCAATTGATCAAACCGTTCACGTTGCCTCTGCAAGTCCGCCCTGCCAGTAGGAATATCTGGCAATATCAGACCGTGTAGCTTTGAGTAATTAGGGTCAGTAATATCTGGGTGGTCTATTGCAGAGAGGTTAAACTGGTCTGGCCTGCCCTCCTCGTAATGTGACTCAAATGCTGCCTTCAACTCCTCCTGTAATTGCCTCCTGTGTGCTGGGTCCTGATCTATCGGTTGATCCACAGACGGACTCTCGTCAGCATAGGCCGCTTCACCAACTTCTGAAAAACGATCAGCTTTGCCGGGAACAGGATCTTCCCTTCTTTCGGGAACAGTATCCCCAGCGACCGGGAACTGGCGGTCCTGTCCTGAACCGAACCACGAACTGGCGGTTTTAGGCTTAGATGGACTATCAACATCTTGAGCAGCCGCTTCACCAACCGCTGAGAAATCACGGGCAGGCTCTTCGGCACCACCCATGCCATCGAGTACAGACTGGTAGATATCACGCTTGCCCTGTAACTCCTGTCGGACGTGAGGAGCAATGTAACGTCCATTCAAAGACTTATCCAATCTGTCTATCTCTTCTTGGAAAAGAGCGGCATCTATACCAGACCCTTGCTCACCAAGGTATTTCTGGAATCTAGACAGGTTTGATCTCTCCGCATCCAGATGTCTCTGAAGTTTCTCTCTCTGCTCTCCCTTAAGGCGAGGGTTCTTTAGCTGGGATTCCAGCCTGTGAATATCACGATGCGTATCAAGAACCGAACGCCTTGTGTTAGTGATCTTGTTTTTACGATTACGCTCTGCCGCAGCCCTTCTCTCTTCTGGGGTTATCTTCTTCCATGTCGGGGCTGGGTCCTCCATTATAATAGGACCGGGATCTTCCATTTTGTCGGGAACAGGAGCACGTCTTCTGTCGGGAACAGGATCTTCCCTTCTTTCGGGAACAGTATCCCCTCCATCATCAGGCTGACGCAATAGACCCATAGGAGCAGCTGCAAAATTCTCCGGCTCACGCTTTAAGTCTCGGCTGACAATACCACTGTATTCACCTTCAGCACCTGAAGCATCACGACCACCTAACGCTCTTTCAAGTGGGCTTGTTGAAACATCCTTAGGGGTAACGCTTGGTTTAACTTCCGGCTGCTTTCCAGATAAGGCACTAGATAAACTACCCGACGAAGGCTCGGACTTCTTCGACTTCTTCGACTTCTTCGACTTCTCCAATAATCGTTGATATGTGTCTGCATATTTCTCGTGGTATCCACCCGGGGGGCGGGCAAAACCATCATCGTCCACCTTAGGCAAGCCAGTTTCTGGGTCCAAATATTTCGCGAGTTCTCCAGTAGTCTCAGGGGCACGAATGACCGGACCGTGGAAAATCTGCTGCCCAAGTTCCAGTGGAGTTAGCCGCTCCTCGTGGAATTTAACTGGTATAGGGACACTTCTATCAGCACGCTCTTCTGGATGCTGCTTGTAATATTCATCCCACAACTTCTGACCATCCTTCGAGAGCCTATCCCTTTCAGCACGCTTACGCTCAGTATCTTCGTATGACTCCCAACGCTTAGAACGAGATGGAGACTGACCGCGATCATGCTGCACTTCGTTTCCAGCCATGTCAAAGGCTTTAACAGGATGAGCATAACCTACATTAGCGCCACGCTGACGCAGGCGACTGATGGCTTGACTATAAGAGCGTGGAATAAACTCGTTACCAAAGATCGAGCGACCTTTGTCGTCCTTCATCAACCTCATAGCCTCATCACGCATCGGCTTGTTCAACATTTTAAACAGCTGCGTAATATCTTTGCCGGGAGACTTCCTCTCCTCACCTGTCAACGGATCAACAAAGGTATAGTTTTGACTCCAATCCAGCATGTTCGCCCAGTTGTCCCACTGACCCGGCTCCTCGGTGGACTCTCGCCACTTGGTCCAATCATCACGACTCACCGCTACATAGGCACCATGCCGCAACTGAGCCTTCGATGGCAACTTAACATTCTCATAAGAAGGCATCTTAGGCATTTTAAGATCAGGGGTATACGATACCCACCGACCATCTTCATCCGTCTTACCGGACGGGGGTGGTATGTACTCTGCACCCCACTTATCTCTCTTCGGCTGCTCTACTGGTGCCTCATAGTCAGGGCCTTTAAGGTAATCAGGGAAGAACTGCTTTGCCCACTCTGCCACAGGCTGTCTTGTGCCCATGCCCTTATGGGTGATATGCGTAGGATTCCCATCCTTATCACGCTCTACATTAAACCGCAAGCGTTCCGCCTCAGACACAAGTGCATCTGTTGTAGCACCCACCTGCTCTTGTGCCGGAGCAGGAGTAGGAGCAGATCCAAGTTGATCACCGAAGACACGATTGCCGCCTGTATCCTCAAGATTATCCAAGATGTTACCAGCGAAACGGAGGCTCATCCTTCCGAGGATTGTCTTTAGATTACTTCCACTCATCTTTCTCCCTATGCCACTGCGAGGGTCAACGAGTTTATAATCCTTGCTATCATCTATAGACTGGACAGCCGAATTGAAGGCAGCACCATCCCACTTACCACCCTCCCTGACCTGAGGTTTCGGCGGTTCTGGCAACGCATCTACCGGCTCAGGATCTTTAGCCCCAATGAGTTGGTCACGTATATCAGGAGTATCTACTGGTGGACGTGGGGATACTGGAGTCGGACGCTCAGGCGTAGGTTCGGGTGTCGGTGTAGGCTCTACATCGCCAATGAGTTGGTCACGAAGATCAGGAGGAGCCGGACGCTCTGGTGTAGGTGGCGTGCCGGGAGGAGTCGGCTGTTCTACACCTTTCTGTGCGTCACGCTTGTTATTTCTCTCGATCCAATTGAACAAGGTTGATGAACCCATACCGTACCCGGGAATGAACCGCATGTCGGCTGTTTCAATACTCGGCGGATCACCCCAGTGCGACGGAAATTCCCTGTCCGGTCGCGGCAGTGATGGAAATGAATCGTGAGGGGGCGGGCCGGGAAATCCGGGGTGGCCGGGGAAGCCGGATTGCCCCCCCCGAAATTGCCACTCTTCAAACGTCATGTCGGGAACATTTAAACCCTCAGGAGGTACGTCTGGCACAAGCCAGCCACCATTCGGCAACCTCTTCGCACCCTTAGCCTTCATATCTCGGGAGTACTTCCACTGAGAGTAAAGTATTTCCGGCGTAACCGCCGTTGGGAAGCCGACTGGTTCGGCAATGCTATGTCCTTCAGGAGGCTGAAGGTTGCCATCAGCATCTCTAGTGAAGCCCAACTCATCCTGAAGTTTCTGGTCCCGTTCCTCCTTATAACGCTTCGCCCTCTCCTTCCATCCTTCTCGGGGTCGCCCTATCGGACCCGGACGATCCATCTTTGGTTTCTCGGCTGGGGCGGGTTTCTCGGCTGGAGGCTTGCCATCCTTCTGGGATTCAGAGCGTAGAAGTTCTAACGCTTGTGACTCTGGGTACACCTTTCCGCTTACGGTATCACGATATTCATTGGGAGCACCCGGATAAAGTGCTGAAGGCGCGTGGACAAAGCGGCCTGACTCTAAAGCAGCGCTTATTAAATCCTTGGCTTTGCGCCACTTATTATAATCATCGAGGTCTATGTGCATCCCCGGACTTGGTGGCGGATACGTATCCGGACGCTCTGGTGCTTCTTCTGGCTCATAAGCTGCATCGCCTACTTCTGCGAAAGGATCTGGTTTCTCGACTGGAGAAGAATCTAATGGTACTTCTTTACCAACTTCAGTCCAGTTGGCCATGTCAGTTCCAAGATGCTCACTACGCTCAAAGCGACGGCCATCTGGCCCTTCAAAGGTCGTCACATTCATGCTGCCCCTGCCACCGAGGCCGTGCATCCCACCTCCTACGAACCTCTCATCAACCTGACGCATCTTCAATCCGTAGGCTTTGTCAATCCCTAACTCTTCCCAGCCTTGCCCGAAGTTGTGAGGCGTAGATGCTTTGTCTTTGAGGAACATATTCCATGCAGCTTCCCGCTTCTGCGCGAGGTTCTTTGTTACTGGTGGCTCTGCTGGTTCTTCTGGCTCATATGCAGCCTCGCCTACTTCTGCAAACTTCTCTTTCTGCTTACTGAATAGACGGTTGCCATCCTCGTCTTCTAGTAGACGTAGGGCGTTGATGGTCATCTTGCGGTTCAGAGCACTGAACAACTGCTTTAGGTTCTTGCCGGTGGAGGGCAAGGCACGACCAACATGTGGATCAATGAACCAATACTTTTTGTCATCCTCTAGGGACTCATCAAAGCTGAAGTCGTCCCACTTACCCGGATCTTCACTACGAACGATATCATCCAACTCATTAACAACCTCTGAACGGCGTCGATTGCGATATTCCAAAACATTTTCATGAGGGAGCATCGGAATATGTTCCCGCCCAGCCGCTTGATCCTCTTCCATACGCCTTTTGGCCCTCTCGGCAGGGGTCTCATCCCTACGACGTTGTTCTTTGTAAGCCTTCTGCCAATCTTTACTAGCCTGAATCTTTTCCTCTGCGGCACGGTTCCTCTCCTCAACAGTTAGCACTGGCTCCTGATTCCAATTTGGATTGAAGCGTCCCATATCATCGTACCGCTTTAAAGCATCGGCCACCTGCCCCGGCGGTATATACCCCTGCATCTGCGTGAGGGCATCGAACATACCGGAATCCATCTTGTTGGTATGCAATCGCCAACCATCTGAACCTTCCAATTGCTGATGCCGGTATATATTTCCGTCGCTACCACGACTGAAACGCCACCAATTACGCGAGTTCTGACCACCACGGTAAGTTCCCATATCTTCAGCACCGGATGGGATATCAGCCTGTGCTGATGGTTCTGCCAACCTCTGAGTTCCAACTGTTGGTTGCGCAGCAGCTTGCGGTGATACCGCCTTCAGCACACGTGACACTTTCTGTGATACAGGATCTTGCTGCTCTGATAACCACTGTGCTTCTTGCGCAGCCCGAGCGTCAGTATCTTCATCTATCTGCATCTCAGACAATACTGGCTGTGCAGCTTCAAGGGCACGAGCGCTAGACTCTGGTATCCCTAAAGCATCATCGTATCGGTTAATGTCATCAACATCATCCCATGGAGAGGAAGGAGCATCGACATCGACGCTGACATCTCCGCCTTCCAAGGCTGCTTGCAATCCAGACGGCTGGGCAACTTCCCGATCAACCACACTCGTGCTATCACGACCAATATCAAACCCAAATGGCGAAGGACCCGGTTGTGGTAAAGGGGCTGGATGTGGAGCAGGCCCCGGTTGCGGACCGCCTACAGGAGGAAACGGGTCTCCATGCGGAGGTACAGTCGGACCTGACGTTGGGCCAGTAGGGACGGGCAAGTCAATCGGCGGTGCTACAGGGCCTGAGACAGGTCCTGAGACAGGTCCTGAGACAGGTCCCGAAGTTGGCACATCAACCGGAGGGATCGAAGGAGGGGTGTCTGCTGGTGGTGCAAGTGGCTTCTCGCCAACTGGAGGACTTGGCGGGATTTCACTAATCGGCGGAATAGGCTTATCAATGTCGATATCATCGCCGGGCCGTTGATCAAAGTCATTTCCCGGGGTGCGACGACGCTCCTCAGGTTGTGGCTGAGGCTGCGGAGCGGGATCTGGCAACGGTTGCCGAGGACCCGGATCTGGCCACGGTTCAGTACGATCCGGCCAGTCATGCGGCCCCGGCTGTGGTTGTGGCTGCGGTTGGGGTTGGGGAGCAGGATCGGGTTGTGGTTGTGGCTGAGGTTGTGGAGCAGGATCGGGCTGTGGTTGTGGAGCAGGATCAGGTTGAGGTTGCTGATCACCGCCCGGCCCCGGTTGTGGTTGCGGCTGGGGTTGCGGCTGCGGTTGTGGCTGATGAGGACCCGGACCCTGAATAATGATAGGACCCCGAGGTCGTTTTGGTTGCTGTGGTGGCCACTGCTGCTGAGGCCACTGTTGCGGGAATGGGAAAACATTCGGAGGTAATAAAATATTGGGTAGTGGCAGTCGTGGCATGGGCATTCCCCCCTGCCCGGGTAACTGCGGCACCTGCGGCATCTGTGGATTCTGTGGGTTCTGTGGGTTCTGTGGGTTCTGTGG
>CEQK01036920.1_pt1 | contig 34586 bp, 36 predicted proteins | sample 531051 | NCBI WGS metagenome assembly CEQK01 (sample SAMEA2621229, study PRJEB7988) | marine metagenome | biome: marine biome (ENVO:00000447); feature: deep chlorophyll maximum layer (ENVO:xxxxxxxx); material: "saline water (ENVO:00002010), including plankton (ENVO:xxxxxxxx)" | depth 150 m
GAAATCGCGCCTGCTCTATTTGCTGCCGCTCGGCCTGTTCCTTGTGCTCGCCCTTTATTTCGCGGTCGGCCTGACCAAGGACCCGAAAATCATTCCCTCGGCCCTGATCGACAAGCCGGCGCCGGAATTCACCCTGCCGCCCGTGGCCGGCGGCAAGACCCCGGGATTTGCCACGGCCGATCTGAAAAAAGGCCGGGTCAGCGTGGTCAACGTGTTCGCCAGCTGGTGCGTGCCCTGCCGCGCCGAACATCCCGAGATCAACAAGCTGGCCAAGATGGGCATCGTTCCCGTCTACGGCCTGAACTACAAGGACACGCCCCAGGCGGCGCGCGCCTGGCTCGATAAACTGGGCGACAATTACACGGCCACGGGCGCGGACGAAAGCGGGCGCGTGGGCATCGACTGGGGAGTTTACGGCGTGCCGGAAACCTTCATCGTCGACGGCACGGGGCGCATCCGCTTCAAACATGTCGGCCCCATCGTCGGCGACAAGCTGGAAAAGGAAATCCTGCCGCTGATCCGCTCGATCCAGGAGACCGGCAAATGATCCGCGCCGTGGTTCTCGCCGCCCTGCTGCTGGCCGTTCTGCCGTTGTCGCCCGCCCACGCCGTCAATCCGGACGAAATGCTGGCCGACCCGGCGCTGGAACACCGCGCGCGGGTGATCTCCAGGGATCTGCGCTGCCTGGTCTGCCAGAACCAATCGATCGACGATTCCGACGCGGGCCTGGCCAAGGATCTGCGCGTGCTCGTGCGCGAACGCCTGAAGGCCGGTGACAGCAACGAACAGGTGATCGACTACGTGGTCGCCCGCTACGGCGACTTCGTGCTGTTGAAGCCGCCGGTCAAGGGCTCAACCCTCGTTCTCTGGATCGGGCCGGCGGTGGTCGCCTTGTTCGGCATCCTGGCCCTGACCCTGTTTTACCGCCGCCGCCGCGCGGCATCGCCGGTCGCGGCGAAACCCCTGTCGCCCGAAGAACGGGCGCGTCTGAACAAACTGCTTGAGGGAGACGCCCCATGACCGCCCTAGTCATCGCCATGGCGGTGCTGGCGGCCGGTGTCGGGCTGGCCCTGGCCGGGCCGCTGCTGCGCCGCAACGCCGTGCCCGCGGCCCGCGCCGAATACGATTTGACCGTGTTCCGCGACCAGTTGCAGGAGATCGAACGCGACGCGGCCCAAGGACTGCTGGATGCCGAAGCCGCCGAGGCCGCGCGCCTGGAAGTCCAGCGCCGCATGCTGGCCGCCGATACGGAATTGCAGACCGGGACAGGCGCCACCGGCAGCGGCGGCCCGCGCCGCCTGACCGCCGTGCTGATCGGTGCCGGCGTGCCGCTGGCGGCGGCGGCGCTCTACATCATGCTCGGCTCTCCCGACCAGCCGGACCAGCCCTTCGCCGCCCGCGACCTGCCCGCCGAACAGGTGGCGGCACAAACCACCGCCCGCCCGGAACCCAATCCCGAAATGACCGCCATGGTCGGCCGCCTGGCGGAACGGTTGACGGAAAACCCGGACGATATCGAAGGCTGGTTGTTGTTGGGCCGCAGCTATATCTCCATGGAACGCTTCGCCGACGCCCTGAACACCTTCGCCCACGCGCGCAAGATCGCCGACGGCCGGACTGACGTGGACATCGCCTATGCCGAGGCCCTGATCCTGACCGGCCAGATGAAGGTCACGGACGACGCGGCAGCGATCTTCCGGGCCGTGCGCGACAAGGCCCCCTTCGACCCCAAAGCCCGCTATTACCTGGGCCTGAAAAAGGCGCAGGCGGGGGACGTCAATGGCGCCCTGCAGGATTGGGCCGACCTGGTCGCCATTTCGCCGGAAGAAGCCCCCTGGGTGCCCGTGGTGCGCCAGCAGATCGCCCGCGCCGCAGAAGAACTGAAGATCGACCCCCAGACCATCACCATGTCCGAGGACGCCCGCAAGTTGTTGGCGCAACAGCCGCCGGTATTGCGCCCCTCGACCCCCATCATGCGGCCCGAGGGCGACGACCCCCATGCCGGCCACCCCCATGCAGACGCCCCCGCCACCCAGCCGGGACCGTCCCGCGAACAGATGGAAGCGGCCCAGGACATGACCGCCGAGGACCGCGACGCCATGATCCGCGGCATGGTTGATCGCCTGGCCGACCGGCTGAAGGAAAATCCGGACGATCTGGCCGGCTGGACACGGCTTGAGCGCGCCTACCGGGTGCTGGGCGACACGGCCAAGGCCGACGCGGCGGCGGCGGAGATCAAGCGCCTCACCCCCTAGATTCCGTCAACTGCCCCTTGGCGCGGGCGGCGACTATCCCCTATAACCCCGGCAATCCGATCACAAGAAACCGATCCAGGGGATCCCGCACCATGCGCCAATTCAAGACCATCGACGATCTCGACGTCCGGGGCAAAACCGTCCTGGTCCGCTGCGACCTCAACGTACCCATGAAGGACGGCCAGGTTTCCGACGCCACGCGCCTTGAGCGGTCCGCCCTGACCCTGACCGACCTGGCGACGGCGGGTGCGCGCGTTTGCGTGCTGTCCCATTTCGACCGGCCCAAGGGCAAGGTCGTCCCCGGGATGAGCCTGAAACCCGTGGCCGACGCCCTGTCCGGCGTTCTGGGCCGCGAGATCGCCTTCGCCCCCGACTGCGTCGGCACCGCGGCACAGGCCGTGGTCGATGCCTTGAAGGACGGCGAGGTCTGCCTGCTGGAAAACCTGCGCTTCCACGCCGAGGAAGAAGCCAACGATGCGGCCTTCGCAGGAAAACTGGCGGCTCTCGGCGATTTTTACGTCAACGACGCCTTTTCCGTGTCGCACCGGGCCCATGCCTCGACCGAGGCCATCGCCCGCCTGCTGCCGGCCGCCGCCGGACGTTTGATGCAGGCGGAACTGGACGCCCTGACCAAGGCGCTGGAAGCCCCTGAACACCCGGTCGCCGCCGTGGTCGGAGGGGCCAAGGTCTCGACCAAGATGGAAGTTCTGGGCAATCTGGTGGAAAAGGTCGATCTGCTGATCATCGGCGGCGGCATGGCCAACACCTTCCTGCATGCCCAGGGCATCGACGTCGGCAAGTCGCTGTGCGAACACGATATGGCAGACGCGGCCAGGGATATTCTGGCCCGCGCCGAGACCGCCGGCTGCGCGGTCGCCCTGCCCGTCGATGCGGTGATCGCCCGTGAATTCAAGGAAGGGGCACCGTCGGACGTGGTCGATGTCCGCGCCATGCCCAAGGACGCCATGATGCTGGACGTCGGCCCGGTCACGGTCCAGCACCTGACCAAGCGCCTGAAGGACTGCCGCACCCTGGTATGGAACGGCCCCCTGGGGGCGTTCGAAATCAAACCCTTCGATGCCGGCACAAATGAGTTGGCCCGCGCGGCCGCGGTACTGACCCGGGACGGCACGCTGACATCCGTCGCGGGCGGGGGTGACACGGTGGCGGCGCTGATCAACGCCGGCGTGGCGGCCGAATTTTCCTATGTTTCCGCCGCCGGCGGGGCGTTCCTGGAATGGCTGGAAGGCAAGGACCTACCCGGCGTCGCGGTCCTTCGAACCTGAGACCTGGGCCACCGCCGGCCCGGCGATCGCCTGCGGCTGCGTGCGGTGGGCGAGCGTATCGAGCAGTGCCCGCAGATAATCGGATTGCGCCGCCAGTTGGTCGGTCGCCAGACGCGCCTCGTCCGACGCCGAGGCGGCCAGACGCTGCGCCGTGTCGGTGACGTGTTCGACCTCACGCGTGCAGGCGCCCAGCGCCCGCTCGGCGCGGTCGACGGCATCGCGGATGGCGGCCAAGCGGGCCCGCGATTCCGGATCCTTCAGGCTCGCCTGACGGACGGCGCCGCCGTTCAAGGCGACGGTCTTGTCGTCGTCAGCCCCACCGGGGGCCTGCGGGCCGAATAGGAACTGGTTGAATTCCTCACGCACGGCGACGACATGCCCGCCCAGACCATCCAATTGTTCGCGCGCGGCGGCGATGTTGCGGATCAGGGTATCGGTCAGTTCGACGTCGATGATCGCCGCCGATGCCTGGCGGCTGACCTGCGACAGATGGTCGGAAACCTTGCCCAGCGCCGCCTCGCCGCCCGCCGCCGCGGCCTGAACCTGGGATTGCGCCAGGGCTTGGGCCCGGGCGAGCGCCGGCACCGGCGCCTGATTGGCCTGATCCTCTTCGAATTCGGCCAGCAGGTTTTCCATCTCGTCCATTTCGCGGCGGTAATCGGCCAGCGTGCGGCGCAGGACCTCGGCATCGTCGGCCGCGGCCTGGGCGCGACGCGCTTCGGCCTCCATGGTCTCGACCGCCTGCAGGGTCTTGGCCTGGGCATGGTCCAGGTCCTGGCGCAAATGCTCCGCGTCGGCCATGGCCGCCATCCAATCGTCGAAGGCGCGGGCCAATTGACCGACGGCGTCGCGGTTGCCGCGGCCCGGAATCATAACCGTGCGGTCGCCCCGGGCCAGCCGGTCCGCCGCCTCGGCCAGGGCCTGAACGGGGCGGGTGACGGTGCGCATGACGATGAGCCCGAGCGTTACCACCCAAAGAATGATCGCGGCACCACCGCCGACCAGGGAGGCGGCGGCGAACTTGCGGGCGGCGGTCAGGGCTTCCCAGCGTTCACCGATCAGTTCGCCGGCGACACTGGTCAGCGCCGTCAGGGAGGGCGCGATATAGGTCAGAATATCGTCAAAACGCTGGGCGTCTTCGTTGACGCCCACCCGTGCCGTGATCAACGCCATCATGGCGTCCTGATGACGGGCCAGCAGGTCGGTGATCGCCGCGCGGTCGCCGCGCGGCAAGCCCGCGTCTTCGACCCGCGCCGCCAGTTTCTTATAGGCGTTCTGCAGGTCAACCAGATGCACCGGATCGCCGGTCAGGACCATTTCGCTGCCCAATTGATTGACCCGCGACAGAAGTTCCGGCAACCCGCGCCGGCCCGAGGCGGCAAGCCGGGGCGCCAGGGCCTGATCGGCGTCGCGCAGGGCACTGCCCGCCGCCGCAGGATTGCCGGACAGGCTGCCGACAAGTTCCGACAGGTGCTGGTCGTATTGCACCAGACCGTCCTTCAGGGTCGCGATGGGTCGTGAAAGGTCGCCCGCATCCGCATGGGCGCCGAGAGCGTCAAGGGTGCGCGACTGTTCATCCAGAAGGCCGCGCATGTCCTGCGCGGCCGCCGCGTCGCGGGTCAGGATATAGCGCTTCTCATCGGTCTGCAGGGCGGCCTGTCCGCGGGCGATGGCGGTGACCAGCGTGCTCAGATTTTGCGCCCGCTCAAGCCCCAGGTGGGCGGCGGATACGCGGTCGTTCACATGCACGATAAGCCCGGCATAGACCATGACCGCCAACAGCCCCACGATCACGAACATTCCCGTGCGCGTGGACAGCCGAGTTCCGCCCAGGAACGTGCGGCTGGCGTAGGTCGGGCGGCGAAGCGCCAAGTAGGTATGATCGTAGTCGCGGTCTGCCACGGGTGCCTTCAGTCTGCTCTTTTACATGACGACGTTTGCGCCCTTTCACGGGCGCCGTCCAGTACATGCGGATTTTCGCAATTAGGTCCGAATATTTCCTTAAAATACAATGCTCCAGGCCCTTTGGAACCAGTCCATAAGGCATATTGAATTCTCCGCCTGATCTGCCATGATTTGAGACCGATTCGCAAAGGGAAAATGCCATCATGGTCGGATCCGTCGGGCCTCTGGGTGCCGTCGCCAACGTTCTGGGTTTGAAGCGCTCGCTGAAACAGGATCAGCTGGCGGCTGATCTGTTGCAGGATGCGCAGAACAACCTGAAGGAATTCAACGCCCAGAACAGCGGCGTTCCCGAACTTGACCCCAATGCCCCCGTGCGGCGCGGCCAGATCATCGACGTCATCGCCTGATCCCGCGTAAGCGGCATTACCAGCCCCTTTGCCGCCCGGGCCGACATTCGGCTACAGTCCCCTCCATGAGTGACGAGACGCGCAAACCCGGCCCCAGCGTGTGGACCGTGCCCGAGGGCGACGAACGTGAGCGCCTGACCTGCCTGGACTGCGGGTTCATCCATTACGACAACCCCAAGATCATCGCCGGCGTGGTCGCGACCTGGGACGGGCGCTATCTGATGTGCCGGCGGGCCATCGAACCCCGCGTCGGGTTCTGGACCGTGCCGGCGGGATTTCTCGAGCTCAACGAAACGACCGCCGACGGCGCGAAGCGCGAAGCCTGGGAAGAAGCCCGCGTCGATATCGAGATCACCGGCCTGATCGGCGTTTACGAAATCCCCCGGATTTCGCAGATCTATGTCATTCACGCCGGACGCATGACCACGGGCGACCACGCCCCCGGCCCGGAAAGCACCGATACCCAGTTGCTTGCATGGGACGATATCCCATGGGACGACCTGGCCTTTCCCTCCATCCGATGGGCCTTGGAACGCCACAAGGGCGGCCTGCCGCCGGACATCGCCCAGGCCCCGCCCCGGCCCGCCGCCGGCCCCCGCTGACCGCCGCATCACCAACTGGGCAAAATTTACCGGGCTTTGAGACTCCGTTAACTTTTGCCCGACTATTCTCGGCGCATGAACAGCGTCAACACGCCCACCGGCGGATCAACCGCCCTTCCCGCGAAGCCCGCCGGCCGGTCGACGGTGACCTACGAGTCGGAGTCCGTGCGCGAAGTCCAGGCCCGCGCCAACCATATCCGCCAAGGCGAAACGGCGGTCGAACGGCGCGGCATGCGGCGTTTGAACGAAGTTATGGCCACGGGCAAGGATCTGCGCCGCGACGTGCCGCGCGGGTTCTACCTGAACATCACGGTGTGACGCCCCCGCGCCCGCAAGCCCCCTGCGGGCTTGATCCCGGCGCGATCCGTTCATAGCTTCACCCAAGACGCCCGAAACCCGACACAGGATCCCCGGCCGGTGTTCAGAACTGCCCTGATTTCCCTGGCGATGTACAGTGCATTGGCGAGCGGCACCGGCCATGCAGCCGATCTGACCGTGACCGTGACGGGGCTGAGGTCCGATGAAGGCGACGTGCATATGGCGATTTATGACCGGCCGGAAACCTTTCCCAAAAGCGATGGCATGCTGTCGGAAGGAGTCCTCCCGCCCACGGGACGCCGCGCGACCTGGGTGTTCAAGGACCTGAAGCCCGGACGTTACGCCATCGCGGCGTTCCATGACGCCAACGGCAACCATTCCTTCGACCAGGGCCTGTTCGGGATTCCGCTGGAGGATTTCGGCTTTTCCATGGGTGCAAAAGTGTTCCTGAGCGCCCCCGCGTTCGAGGAAGCGGCCTTCCTCTTGGAAGAGGAAGGCCGCGCCATCACGATCGATCTTGGGAATTAACGCGGAGAGAAGACGCCGTCAGCGTCGCCCCCTTCAATTCTGGTCGCCGGTACCGTTGCCCAGGCGATCGGAATAGATCCGCACGATGTCGAGCGGGAACACCTCGGTGCCGGCCGCACCCGCCGGCTCGCCACGCTTCACCGCCTGGGTCAATTGCGGATTGTTGGTCAATTGCTGGAACGGACGTTCGGCGAGAACCGCGGGGGCGCGCTTGGTCAAACCCGCAATGCCCACATGGTCGACGGTCGCGACCATGTCCTCTTTCGACAATTTGGTACCTTGCGGCGCGCAGTAGTAGCCGAACAGGTGGTTGTCGTACCGGCCCCGCGAGTCGTGCGGATCGCTGTTGAATTCGGCATGGAAGCCGAAGCAGCTTTGCCCCGTGTCCTTGCGGTCAAACGGCAGCAGGTAATAGGGCAGCTTCCCCTTGTAGGCGAAGCTTTCGGCGCCGTAGGCGAACTTGCCTGCTTTCGCCAGATTCCACATTTCCAGGGTGTTCCGGGTGGTTTTGTCGAATTCCAGAACATGCTTGTCGCCGCCTTGCGCGCCATAGCCGTAGGACGAGGCCTCGACGGAAATAATCTCCGCCTGGGCGCCGCCGGTCCCCCGGAACAGGGCGTATTCCTCTTCCTGGTAGTTGTCCTTGTATTCGGCACGCAGAACGCTTTGTTGCGCCAAGCTCGGCGCATCGAACGACAATAACTCGCTGCCGGGCGGCACGGGCGCCACGGCGGGGGAAACGTTCCAGGTCGCGTTCATGGTACAGCCGGAGATCAGCAAGACCGCGCCGGCTGCGGCGACAGCCTTGGAAATAAATGCTTTCGGCGATTTCGAATGAGAGAACTTCATCTGCGTACACTCCAATGAATGACGAACAGATCCGGAAACCGCCCCTTCCCGGACATACAGCTAATCTTGAACCCATAAACTGGGCCGGGAAATGCGCTAAATCAAGCGCACGCCCCGAAATAGGGCGGCCCGGCATCAGACGCTTACGTCCCGGCAGCCGCGTGTCATAAGTGCTTTTACTGTAAAAACCGCCCCCCTTCAAAACCCGCGCCCCTGTTCCGCCAGGAAGGCCTCCTCGGCCTCGGTCGACGGGCGGCCGAGCACGGCATTACGATGAGGGAAGCGGCCGAATTCGCGGATAATTGCATGGTGCTTAAGCGCCGATTCGACGCAGGCGTCGTTGGGGATCGTGGCGAACAGCAGGACCGAGCGTTCCTGGGCGGCCAGATCCTCGGCATGCATGAACGGCATGTAGAGAAACATGCGCTGCGCCCAGTCGAGCCCCCGGTCGTGGCGCGCCATCAGGGCCTTGCGCGCATGGGCCAAGGCCTGTGCATCGGTGGCGTAGGCCTCCGGCCCGTCGCGGAACAGATTGCGCGGCATCTGATCAAGCAGGATGACCAGGGCAAGGCTGCCCAAGGGCTTGCGCGCCAGACTGGCGTAGTGGCCCTTGGCCGCCCAATGGTAATGGTCTTCGAAACGGGTCCGGATATCGGCGTCGAACGCGGCGTCGGTCTTGAACCATACGTCGCGGAACACGGGCTCGCCCGTGTCGTCCCGCACGAACCAGAAATCCAGAACCTCTTCAATCACCGCCGCCCGTGACATGCGGTCCTCCTGTGTCCCTTTCCGCCAAACGACCATAACAGGCCCACGGACCCTTGTTATGCCCCCCTCTTTAGCGATAGCGTACACGCCCTGCCGTGCAAGCGGCGTGTTTTTTCCGGCTCGGCATATGGAACGGAGAGAGTCCCCCCCATGACAGTCTGCTTCCGATGGCCCCTTGCCCCTGCGACCCTGCTGCGCGGCGCCGTATGCGGCGCGGCTCTGAGCATGGTCGCGGCATGCCAGCCGACCGTGCAGGTAAATGCACCGGAAAAGCCCATCGTCATTAACCTGAACGTGAAGATCGAACACGAGGTCCGGGTGAAACTGGAAAAAGACGTGGACGATCTTCTCAAGAAAAACAGCGGTTTGTTCTGATGAAGCGGATATTGAAAACCATCTCCCTGGCGGCGGTGCTGGTCGTGGCCCTGGCCGTCAACGCCTTCGCCATGGACCTGGGGACGGCCAAGAGTCAGGGATTGGTCGGCGAACGCCCGGACGGCTATCTGGGCGCCGTCGCCGCCGGCCGCGCCGACGTGCAGGCCCTGATCAACGACATCAATACGCAACGCCGCGTCCAGTATCAGGCGCTCGCGCAACGGAACGGCACCTCGTTGGCTGCGGTCGAACAGGTGGTCGGCCAGAAACTCATTTCCCGCGCCGGGCCCGGCGAATACGTGATGACGCCCGGCGGCCAATGGGTCCGCAAGTAGCCCATGACCCCATCCGATACCAACACCGGCGACATGTCGGCGCTGCTCGACTGGCTTGATCAGTTTCAGGGGTTCCGGCCCGAAGACGTCAGCCTGAGCGATCCGGCGGGGGCGTCCCGCAACGCCGCCAGGGCCGGACGCGACGCTGCCCGGGACCTGCCCTTCGATGCCGATCCGACGGGCTTCACCCGCCTGCTTGAAACCCTTGCCCGCAAAGACGCCTGATCCCGTGACCAAATCCGCCGCCGATCCCGCCTTCATGACTCTGGCCGAGGCCGCCGCCGCGATCGCCGCGGGCGACGTCTCGTCCCGTGAGATGACCGAGGCCTGTCTCAAGCGCATGACCGCGCTGAACCCCAAGGTCAAGGCGCTGGCCGGATTGGACGAGGCCGACGCCCTGGCCCAGGCAGACGCCGCCGACGCGGCGCGGGCCAAGGGGGACGCTCTGGGCGCTCTGCACGGCGTGCCCCTGGCGCATAAGGACATGTATTACCGCCGGGGCCGGGTCTCGGCCTGCGGCTCCGCCATCCGCAAGGATTTCCGCCCCGACCACACGGCGACGGCGCTGCAACGCCTCGACGCCGCCGGGGCGTTGGATATCGCGCGGCTCAACATGGTCGAATTCGCGTTCGGCGTGACCGGCCATAACGACGTCGTCGGCACGCCCCGCAATCCCTGGAACACGGACCATATGACCGGGGGGTCGTCCTCGGGCTCAGGCGTGGCGGTGGCGTCGCGCATGTGCTTCGGCGCATTGGGATCGGACACGGGCGGCTCGATCCGCCTGCCCGCCGCCTGCTGCGGGCTGGTCGGCATGAAGCCGACCTACGGCCGGGTCAGCCGCCACGGCGCCATGCCGCTCGCCCATTCGCTCGACACCGTCGGGCCCCTGACCCGTACCGTGCGCGACAACGCCCTGATCATGCAGGCCATCGCCGGACAGGACGCCAACGACCCGGTGACGGCCGGGACGCCCGTCGGCGACTATCTGGCCGGGCTGGACAAGGACGTGCGGGGGCTCAGGGTCGGCCTGCCGGAAAGCTTCTTCTACGACGGCGTGGCGCCCGAAGTGCGGACCCTGGTCGAAGCCAGCCTGAAGGTGTTCGAGGATCGGGGCTGCGAGATCGTGCCCGTGAAGATCCCGGACGCCGTCGCCGTCATGAACCGCCTGACCAACCTGATCACGGCGACGGAAGGGGCCGCCGTGCATTCCCGCTGGATGGAAACGCGGGCGGCCGATTACGGCCCGCAGACCCGGGCCCGTCTCGCCATCGGCCTGTTCACGCCGGCAAGCCTCTATCTCCGCGTCCTGACCCTGCGCAAGCAGCTGGTCCGCGAATTCTGCGGTCAGGTGTTCGGCAAGGTTGACGTCCTGCACACGCCCCTGATGGTCATGCCCGTGCCGACCCTGGCGGAAAGCAACATGTCCGCCAATCCCGGCTTCGCCGATTACCTGTTGAAGATCGGCCACAACACCCGGCCGGGGAATTTCCTGGGCTTGCCCGGCCTCAACGTGCCCTGCGGCTTCACCCCGGACGGCCTGCCCTGTTCGTTCCAGTTGATGGGCCGGCCCTTCGACGAAGGGCTGCTCTACCGTCTCGGCCACGCCTATCAGCAGGCCACGGACTGGCACGAAAAAGCGCCCGATCTGTCGTAAATCCCGAACGGCCGGTAACAGTCCTGGCAAGAAGCAGCGTCCCAGAGCCCTTCTGAGCATTCACCTATGATTTCGGCTTCTTGCCGGATTGTCGGGCCAATGCGACGAACGTCTTGAGGGCTGCCGACGGATTGCGTCGGCTCGGATAATAAAGGCAAAGGTCGCCAAGAGGCGGCGTCCATTCCTCGAGCACACGGATGAGACGACCCGCCGATATATCGTCACGCACATCCTGCTCCATGAAAAAGCCAACGCCCATGCCTTCTATGACCGCCGCGCGGGCGAGACTGGCCTCACCCAAGGTAATCGGCCCCGTCACGTCGACCTGCACCGTTTCTCCGCGTTTCTCGAAATGCCACCTGAACAGCGCCCCATTCGGCAGGCGGATGCGGATGCATTGATGGTTGACGAGATCCGCCGGCGTATCCGGCTTTCCATGCTGCTGGAAATAGCCTGAGGTGGCGACGACGGCGTAGCGTTGCAGCCGGCCAAGCGGGATCGCTATCATGTCGGCGGGCACGAGGTCAGCCCGGCGCAGGCCCAGATCAAAACCATCGGCGACGATGTCGATCAACCGGCCCTCGACCACCAGATCCACATGCACTCCGGGATGGCGGCGCAGGAACTCCAAAATCAGTGGTGAGATGATTTCCCGCGCACCCGCGGCGAAGGCATTGATACGCAACGTCCCCGATGGCGTCGCCTGTTGCGAACGGGCGGCGTCCATGGCGCCATGAATGTCCTGCAGGGCCGGGCTCACCCGTTCAAGGAAGGCTCGCCCCGCGTCGGTCAGAGAGACGCTGCGCGTCGTTCTGTTGAACAGGCGCACGCCGAGCGCCGCTTCCAGCTTCGCCACGGCGTTGCTCAGCGCTGTCGTCGACATGCCGAGCGCCAACGCCGCGCCGCGAAATGAACCTTCGCGGGAAATGGCGACGACGGCGTCGAGATCGCTGAGTCCAGGGCGGTACATCGGCACTTTTATCCTGAAATTCGCAATAAGGCATACCGGTTTATCCCTCTTATCGGGATTTGTGTCTACGCCTAAATTGGGCGCGACCAAATCACTGTTCAGGGAAACGACCATGAATCTGCCAGCACCCGTGCAAACCTACTTCGACGCAGACGAAGCCGCCGCCGGCCCTGCTCCCATCGGCGCATTCGCGCCTGACGCCGTCGTCAAAGACGAGGGCAAGACGCATGCCGGCCATGCCGCCATCGAAGCCTGGTGGCGCGCCGCCAAGGCGCAGTATCAGCACACGGCGGAGCCCTGCGAGGTCACGGAGGCGCACGGCCTCACGATCGTCCGCGCCAAGGTGACCGGAAAATTTCCAGGCAGCCCGGCGCTTCTCACCTTCACCTTCCTGCTCGACGACGGGCAGATCGCGGCGCTGGAGATCGGCGCATGAGCAACTTTCTGCAACTTCAAGGCAAACGCACGTTGATCACCTCGGGCACGCGCGGCGCGGGCGCCGCGACCGTCGCCCTTTTTCGCGAGTTGGGCGCGCACGTCCTGACGACGGCGCGCTCCCGACCGGCCGAAATTCCCGAGTCCATGTTCGTCGCCGCCGATCTCACGACCGCGCAAGGCTGCGCGGACCTTGCCGCCGCGGCGCGCGAACGCCTCGGCGAGATCGACATCCTCGTTCATATGCTCGGCGGCTCGGCGGCGCCGGCAGGCGGCTTCGCCGTGCTGAGCGACGCCGAATGGGCGAAAGAGCTTGATCTCAACCTGATGCCCGCCGTGCGGCTGGACCGTGCGCTGGTGCCCGCCATGGCCGAGCGGCGCCGCGGCGTCGTCATCCATGTGACCTCGATCCAAAGCGCCCTGCCGCTGCCCGAGGCGACGACCGCCTACGCGGCCGCAAAGGCAGCGCTCTCCACCTACAGCAAGAGTATCTCGAAAGAAGTCTCGCCCAAAGGCGTGCGCGTCATGCGCGTGTCACCGGGCTGGATCGAAACGGAAGCGGCCGTTCGCATGACGGAACGGGTCGCGCAGGACGCCGACGTCGATCTTGAAGGCGGCAGAGAGATCATCATGCGATCGCTTGGCGGCATCCCCATCGGGCGGCCGTCAAAACCCGAGGAGGTCGCAAACCTGATCGCGTTTCTTGCTTCCGACCGGGCCGCGACCATCACCGGCGCAGAGTACGTCATCGACGGAGGCACAATTCCGACCGCTTGAGGAGATGTGTCCGCGGCCGATGCCACAACACCAACTGTCCGAAAAGTTCCAACCACCAAAGCCTGTTACTGCAATCCACCTTGAAACCCAAAGGAGAAGACCATGACCATCCGTAAAACAATCGTCGCAGCCGCCGCAGCCGCCGCTTTCGTCGGCGGCGCTCAAGCCGAACCCAATTCACGCATCCCGGACAATCAAACGGTCCGCAACGTCGTGCTCGTTCACGGCGCCTTCGCCGATGGCTCGGGCTGGCGCGGCGTCTATGACGACCTGACCTCGCGCGGCTACCGCGTCACCATCGTGCAGAACCCGCTCACGTCCTTCCAGGACGACGTGAACGCCACGCGCCGCGTCCTGGCGCGCCAGAACGGCCAAAGCATTCTCGTGGGCCACTCCTATGGCGGTTCCGTCATTACCGAGGCCGGCGTCGATCCGAACGTGGCGGGTCTCGTCTACGTCTCCGCGCTGGCACCCGATGTCGGCGAAAGCACGGGCGACCAGTTCACCGAAATCCCGGCGCCCCCCGAGTTCGTGATCGAACCCGGCCCCGACGGGTTCGGTTTCGTCAACATGGAGCGCTTCAAGGCAGGCTTCGCCGGCGACACGGGCGATGCGGACGCCGCCTTCCTGCGCGACTCGCAAGTGCCGATCAACATGGCGATCTTCGGCGACCGGCTCACCCAGGCGGCATGGCGCACGAAACCCAGCCAAGCAGTCATCGCGATGCACGACCGCGCGATCGACCCGCGCTTGCTGCGGCAGCAAGCGAAGCGCATCGGCGCAAAGATCACCGAAGTCGAGGCGAGCCACGTGCTGTTTCTGACGCAGCCGCGCACCGTGGCTAACGTGATCGATGCCACGGCGCGCTCCCTGTCAAAGGCCGCTGTCCGCTAATCTCGTTCCGGCATCCACATCTGAAGCTCTTACGGGCACGTCCCGGGCGATATCCGGTTGCTGAGAACGCCATGGGCGTCATTGCTTCCTCGGACAACCTGGATTTCGCCCGGTGACCTGCGGAAAACCGCGCCTCCGCCTTGGGCTAATTCAGGAAACCCAACAGCGGCGCGAAGGTCCGCGCGTCCATGACCACGGGCGCCCCGCCGTCGCCGGGCGCCATGCCCGCCTGGTTGTGCCAGAACACGTCCATCCCGGCCTTGTGGGCGCCGGCGATATCGAAGGGTGAACCCGCGACGTACAAGGTCCGTTCCGCCGTGGTGCCGAGCGCCGCCAGGCCCGCCGCATAGGCCTTGGGATTGGGTTTGTACCAGCCCGAGGTTTCGGCGATGGTGACCGCGTCGAAGTCGACGCCGACGCCGGCCACGGCTTTCTTGCCCAGGGCGACGGAACAGTTGGTGACGACGCCGACCGACATTCCGCGGGTCTGTACGGCCGTCAATGTTTCCGCCACGCCCGGCCAGGGCCGCAACTCACCATAGCCGTCGAACAGGGCCTGCACGGCGGCTTCGGAAATGTCTTCCTGGCGGGCCGCCTCGCGCACCAGGTCTTCGTAGGACACATAAGGCCCGGGCTGGGCGAAGGTCACGCGCAGATAGGCCATGCGCCAGCGGCGGCCGGGGGCCTCCCCGCCGGCGGCGGCATCCCACAGGTCCCAGGAATTCAGCAGGCCCGTCAGCAGGTCGCAGAGGACCGCGTCGTAGCGGCCCGCCGCCATCAGCCGTCGAGCCCCATGAGCGAGCGGGCGAAGCTGCGCGCTTCGAAGGGTTTCAGATCGTCGATGCCCTCGCCCACGCCGACGGCATGGACCGGCAGGCCGAATTTTTCCGCCAGCGCCACGACCACGCCGCCCTTGGCAGAGCCGTCGAGCTTGGTCATCACCAGGCCCGTCACCTCGACCGCGTCCTTGAACGCCTCGACCTGGGCATGGGCGTTCTGGCCGATGGTCGCGTCCATCACCAAAAGGCAGGCATGGGGCGCCGTTGCGTCCTGTTTCTTGATGACGCGGACGACCTTTTCCAGTTCCGCCATCAGGTCCTTCTTGTTCTGAAGTCTTCCAGCCGTGTCGATGATGACGATGTCGTGGCCCTGGTCGCGGGCGTCGCGCACGGCGTCGAAGGCCAGGCCCGCCGGGTCCGCCCCCTGGGCGCGGGCGATGACGGGACAATCCGTGCGCTCGCCCCAGACCTGAAGCTGTTCGATGGCGGCGGCGCGGAAGGTGTCGCCGGCGGCCAGAAGCACCGATTTGCCCTGGGCCTTATACTGGGCCGCCAGCTTGCCGATGGTCGTCGTCTTGCCCGATCCGTTGACGCCGCAGACCAGAAGCACGAAGGGCCGGGGGCCGCCGTCGACGACCAGCGGCTTGGCGACGGGCGCCAGCAGGGCCGCGATTTCGTCGGCCAGGGCTTCGCGCACCTCGCCGTCGGTCACTTCCTTGTCGAACCGGCCCTTGGCCAGGGCCGTGGTCAGGCGGGCCGCCGTGGCCACGCCCAGATCACCCCGGATGAGGATTTCCTCGAGCTCGTCAAGGGCGGCCTGGTCCAGCTTGCGCTTGGTGAAGACGTCGGAGATGGCGCCGCCGACCCGGTCGGCCGATTTCGCCAGGCCCGAGCGCAGCCGGGCGAGCCAGCCCTGGGATTCTTCCGCCATCAGGCCGGGGTGCCCGTCAGGCCGCCGGGCCGCACGCCGGTGATGCGCGCGGCGACGACCGTGCCCTCGGCGATCGGGGCATCCAGATGCACGGGCGCGTAGTGGGGGCTGTAGCCCATGGCGTTGCGTTCGATCAGCACCGGCACCGTTTGGCCGACGCTGGCGGCAAGGAAGCGGGCCAGGTTGGCGTCGCCTTCGCCCCGCAACTCTGCCGCGCGGGCCTTGCGTTCCGGGACATCCACGGTCGGCATCCTGGCCGCCGGGGTGCCGTCCCGTTCCGAATAGGGAAAGACGTGCAGGTGCACGAGGTCGAGGTCGCGCACGGCGGCAAGCGTGTTGTCGTGCATGGCCTGCGTTTCGGTCGGGAAGCCCGCAATCAGGTCGGCGCCCAGCACCAAATCGGGGCGCAGGGCGCGGGCACGCTCGGCAACCTTGTAGGCGTCGCCGCGGCTGTGGCGGCGCTTCATGCGTTTCAGAACCATGTCGTCCATGGCCTGGAGCGACAGATGCAGATGCGGCATCAGACGCTCTTCCTCTGCAATCGCGCGGAACAGCTCGTCGTCCATGGCGGCGGGGTCGAGGGACGACAGGCGCAGGCGGTCAAGCTCCGGCACCGCCTTCAGCAGTCGCCGCACCAGATGGCCCAAGGTCGGATTGCCCGGCAGGTCCGTGCCGTAGGAACAGATGTCGACGCCGGTCAAAACCACCTCGCGGTAGCCGCGCGCGACCAAAGCCCGCACCTGATCGGCGATCGCGCCCATGGCGAGGGAGCGGTTGTTGCCGCGCGCGAAGGGGATGATGCAGAAGGTGCAGCGATGGTCGCAGCCCTGTTGCACCTGAACGAAGGCGCGGGCGCGGCCGTCGAAACCGTCGATCAGATGGGCCGCCGTTTCCTTGATCGTCATGATGTCGGCGACCTGGATTTCCGGGCCGTCCGGATTGCCGAGCACCGCATAGGCGGCGGGGTCGAGCTTTTCCTCGTTGCCCATGACACGGTCGACTTCCGGCATGGCGGCATATTTCGCGGGGTCGAGCTGCGCCGCGCAGCCGGTGACGATGACCTTGGCCCCCGGGCGGTCGCGGCGCGCGCGGCGGATCGCCTGGCGGGCCTGGCGTTCGGCCTCGGCCGTGACGGCGCAAGTATTGACGATGATGGTGTCGGCCAGCCCGGCGCGGGCGGCGTTGGCGCGCATGACTTCGCTTTCGAAGGCGTTCAGGCGGCAGCCCAGGGTGATGACATCCGCACCGCTCATGGCATCACCCGCCGGTCGCGGCGCCGTTCAGCAGCCGGGGGTCGAGGGTGCCGGTAAAACTGGTCGCCACGGGCCCGGTCAGCAGCACGTGGTCGTCAGGCAGCCATTCGATGGTCAAGGTGCCGCCGTCGACGATCACATCGGCCTTGCGCCCGGCGATCAGGCCCCGGCGCACGGCGGCGACCAGGGTCGCGCAGGCACCCGTGCCGCAGGCCTGGGTCACGCCGGCGCCCCGTTCCCACACCCGCATGCGGATGGCGCCGTCGGGACGCAGGCTGGCGGCCTCGACATTGGTGAACTGGGGGAACATCTTGTGCTGTTCGATGACGGGGCCGAATACCTCGATCGGCACGGCATCCGCATCATCGACGAAATAAACCGCATGGGGATTACCCATGGAAACACAGACCGCGTCCTGAAGCGGCCCGGCGCCGGCATCGACATGCAGGGTGTCGACGGCTTCGGACAGGGGGATTTCCCGCCAATCCAGGCGGGCCGTGCCCATGTCCACGGTAACCAGGCCGTCCTTGCCCTTCTCCGCGTCCAGCAGCCCCGCACCCGTTTCGACAATCAGGTGGTCGGAGGATTTTTCATCCATCAGCATGGCCGCGATGCAGCGGGTACCGTTGCCGCAAGCCAGCGATTCCCCTCCGTCGGAATTGTGGAACCGCACGAACACGTCGGCGATGTCCGAGCGCGGCCGTTCCAGCACGATCAGCTGGTCACAGCCGACGCCGCGGCGGCGATCGGCGATGGCCGCGGCCTGACCGGCGGTCAGGGGCATCGGCGTCTCGCGGGCGTCCAGCACCACGAAGTCGTTGCCCAGGCCGTGCATCTTTATAAAGGGCACCTGTTCCATGGCTCGCTACATAGGCCCGACGGGCCGAGAAGTCCATGCCCTTCGCCCTCAGGACCCGAAGGCAGCGAGGAACGAATGAGCAAGAAACGCCTGATGTTCGGGACCGTAAGCATGGCCCGCGCCGACCGGACAGGCGCGCCGCGCCAGGCAACCGCCGGTCATGCATTCCACGCCTTCGGCCGCGCGCAGATGCCCCAGGCAGGCCGGAAGGTCGAAGCCCGTTTCCCCGAAGGCGTTCACGGGACAGGCCGACAAGCAGGGCCGGTCGACACAGCCGTCGCAGGGATGGGCGGCCGCTGGCGGCGGGCCCAGGTCGATCATCCCGGCGAACAACAGTGCCCCCCGGTAGCTGTGCCACAACCCAAATTCGGGGTGGGTGAGCGGGCCGATCGGCGACGGCTTCAACCCTTCCGCGCGCATGGCCCATTGCTGAAACGGATGATGGGGCGGGCCGCCGAAGGGGTAGACCACACGGGCACCCAGGTCCGCCGCCGCCGGGGCCAGGACCCGTTCCGTCCAGGCGTCCAGAGGATCCGGTTCGTCCCGGCGATTGGCCTTGAAATGGGGCCACAGACGGCCGCCCTGGTCGCCGACCAGGATCAGGGTCCGGGTCCCCCCCGGCACGGCGTCTTGCGCCGCCGGGTGGAACCCGCCCCGCAGGGCAAGGCCGGTGGCCGCGATGCGGCGTTGTACCGTGATCAGGTCCATGACTGCGTTTGTCCTCCCGGCAGGTTCAGGGGTCAAGATGTCAGGCGGTCTTGTCCGCCGCCCGCGCCAGGGCGCGGATCGCCTCGATGACGCTGCGGCGCAAGCTTGGGTCGCGGATGCGCGCAAGCTGCCGTAAGAAGTCCTCGGCCTCGCCCGCGAAGGCCTTCGCCGCCCCCGCGCCGATGTTCGGCCCTGTCCAGATCTCGTCCGCGCCGTCGAACAGATCGGCGGGATCGCAGTCGAACAGTCGCGACAAAATCAGGATTTCGCCCGCCTTGACCTCGGTCAAACCGGTTTCCCGGTTGGTATAGGCCTGCACGGAAAGGCCGAGCGCACGGGCGGTGGCGACACGGGAAACACCGCACCGTTCGCGAAGCGCCTGCAGGCGCGCGCCGATATGTGAAGCCAGTTTCCCGTCGTCCGTACCGTCCGTCGCCATCTGCCGCCCAGAAATTCGCGCTGTATCCAGTCAGGTTGAAACTTTTGGTTGTATAATATATGATCTTTTTACTCCTATAGCATGGGGCGTCGTATTCGCAAGCGTTTCAAATATGCGGCGGGACCAGCCGGTGGTTGACTTCCGGGGCCGTGGTCCATAGATTGCGCGCCGACATTCCACTGGGTGTACGGATCATTCCGTCCCGAGGGGCGACGCCAGTCCGCGAGTTTCGCGCACTGGCGCGTTTGCCGTTGGGCATTTGATCTGAGGTATTGAGTTTGGACCGAAAAGGGTAATCAGGCGCATATGTTCGAGTCTCTAAGCGAACGCCTGTCCGGCATTTTCGACGGCCTGAAACGACGCGGCGCCTTGAAGGAAGCCGACGTCGAGGCAGCGCTGCGCGAAATCCGCGTCGCCCTGCTGGAGGCCGACGTCGCCCTGCCCGTGGTCAAGGACTTCATCGACGGCGTCAAGGAACAGGCCGTCGGCCAGAACGTCCTGCGATCCGTCACGCCGGGCCAGATGGTCGTCAAGATCGTCCACGATGCCCTGGTCGAGATGCTGAGTCCCGCCGACCCCGAAGGGGCGGGCCTGGCCATCCACGGCAACCCGCCGCAGGCGATCCTGATGGTCGGCCTGCAAGGGTCGGGCAAGACGACGACCAGCGCCAAGATCGCCAAGCGCCTGGTCGAACGGGACAAGAAACGCGTGCTGATGGCGTCGCTCGACGTTTACCGCCCGGCCGCCCAGCAGCAGTTGCAGGTTCTGGGCAAACAGACGGGCGTGCCCGTGATGACCCCGGTGCTGGGCGAACAGCCCGTCGCCATCGCCAACCGGGCCATGGAAACAGGGCGCCGCGAAGGTTATGACGTGGTCATCCTGGATACCGCCGGGCGCCTTGCGCTCGACCAGGAAATGATGACCGAGGTCATCAACGTGCGCATGGCCGCCGTGCCGTCCGAAGTTCTGCTGGTCGCCGATGCCATGACCGGCCAGGACGCGGTCAATCTGGCCAAGGAATTCAACGACCGGGTCGGCATCACCGGCATCGTGCTGACCCGCGTCGACGGCGACGGCCGCGGCGGCGCGGCCCTGTCCATGCGTCAGGTCACCGGCAAGCCGATCAAGCTGATGGGGACCGGCGAAGGCGTCGACGCCATCGACGGTTTCGACGCCAACCGGGTCGCCGGCTCAATCCTCGGCATGGGCGACGTGGTCGGCCTGGTCGAAAAGGCCGCCCAGGTGGTCGAGCAGGAAGACGCCGAGAAGCTCGCCAAGAAGATGATGAAGGGCCAGTTCACCCTTGAAGACATGGGTGAGCAGTTCAAGCAGTTGCGTAAGATGGGCTCCCTCGACGGCATCCTGGGCATGCTGCCCGGCGCGGCCAAGGTCAAGAACGCCTTCGATCAGCATAACGTGGACGACAAGATGATCGCCCGACAGGAAGCCATCATCCTGTCCATGACGCCGAAGGAACGGCGCAATCCCAAGGAAATCAACGGCTCGCGCCGCAAGCGCATCGCCGCCGGCTCCGGCACCTCGGTGCCCGAGGTCAACCGGCTTCTGAAACAGCATCGCCAGATGGCCGACATGATGAAGAAAGTCGGCAAGAAGGGCGGCCTCAAGGGTCTCATGGGCGGCATGCCGCCCGGCATGATGCCCCCGGGCATGCCCCGGTAATCCGGCATCACGTAACCCGCAATCAAGACAACCAGAACATCAACCCATTCCAAGACATCAGACCAGACAAGGATTGAATAGAACATGTCAGTGAAAATCAGGCTCGCCCGGGGCGGCGCCAAGAAGCGCCCCTACTACCAGATCGTCATCGCCGACAGCCGCCGCGCGCGCGACGGCAAGTTCATCGAGCGCGTGGGCTCCTACAACCCCATGCTGCCCAAGGACAGCCCCGACCGGGTGAAGCTGAACGAAGAGCGCATCAAGCATTGGCTCGGCGTCGGCGCTCAGCCGACCGACCGCGTGCACCGTTTCCTGGGCCAGGCCGGCCTGACCGACGCGCGTCCGACCCCGGAAAACCAGACCAAGCGCGCAGCACCCAAGGCCAAGACGGTCGAGCGCATGAAGGAACGCGAAGACAAGTTGAAGGCAGCCGCAGAAGCCGCGGCCGAAGCCGCCGCGGCCCCGGCCGAAGCGGAAGCCCCGGCGGAAGAAGCAGCGGCGGAAGCCCCGGCAGAAGAAGCCGCGGTCGAGGCCCCGGCTGAAGAAGCCCCGGCGGCACAGGAAGAGGAGACGAAGGAGTAGTCGGCGAAGCGCGACACGAGCGTCAGGGTGGTCAGGCCATGACGGGCGGCGAAGGGAAAACCCCGGAACGGGTCTGTCTCGGCGTCATCGTCGGGGCCAGGGGCCTGAAGGGCGACCTCAAGGTCAAGAGTTTCGCCCAGGTCCCGGAGGACATCACCGCCTATGGCCCGTTGGAGGACGAAGCCGGCAGCCGCCGGATCGACCTTCGCGTGACCGGCCAGACCAAGGACGTTCTGATCGCCCGTGCCGAGGGTGTCGGCGACCGCACGGCGGCGGACAAGCTGAAGGGCCTGCGTCTTTTCGTGGACCGCGACCGGCTACCGCCCCCCGACGAGGACGAATATTATTATTCGGACCTGATCGGGCTGACGGTCGAGGCACCCCAGGGCAATCTGGGCACGGTCCGCCAGGTGTTCGATTTCGGCGCCGGCGACGTGCTGGAGATCGCGGGCGGGGATTTCGGAACGGTCATGGTGCCCTTCACCCGGGCGATCGTGCCGGTGGTGGACATCGACGGCGGGCGGCTGGTGGTCGATCCGCCGGACGGGCTGCTGGACGACAACGGACCGGATGAAGGCGGGCAGGACGCGTAATGAGCGGTTGGACGGCCAAGGTACTGACGATCTTCCCGGAAATGTTCCCGGGACCGCTTGGCTGCTCGCTTGCCGGAACGGCGCTTGAAAAGGGCATCTGGGCCCTGGAAACGGTGGACATTCGCGACTTTGCAAGCGATAAACACCGCTCCGTGGACGATGCCCCCTTTGGCGGCGGCCCCGGCATGGTGATGCGGCCCGACGTGGTCGACGGCGCCATCCGGAGCGCCCGGGACGGCGCCCGGGATCTGCCGTTCATCTACCTGACCCCCCGGGGCCGGCCATTGGGCCAGAAACGGGTGGCGGAATTGGCGGCGGGGCCTGGGATGATCCTGCTGTGTGGTCGGTTCGAAGGCGTTGACCAACGGGTCCTGGAAGCCCAGGACGCGGAAGAGATATCGCTCGGCGATTTCGTCCTATCGGGGGGCGAGCCGGCGGCCCTGGTGGTGTTGGATGCCTGCCTCCGTCTGTTGCCGGGCGTGATGGGCAAGGACGCATCGCTGGAGGAAGAGAGTTTCGAGCGGGGATTGCTGGAGTATCCCCACTATACGCGGCCCCAGGAATGGCAGGGCCGCAAGGTGCCGGAGGTTCTGGTTTCCGGGCACCACGAGAAAATAGCAACCTGGCGCCAGCGCCAGGCGGAGGAAATTACCCGCGACCGGCGGCCCGATCTTTGGGCGGCGCACGAGCGGACCTAGGAATTGCCGGCGACGGCAGAGCGTTTGTAAGGAAAGGTTTGAACCATGAACATGATTGAACAACTCGATCAGGAACAGATTGCCCGCCTGACCGGCGACAAGGAGATGCCGAAGTTCGCCCCGGGCGATACGATCCGCGTCAACGTCCGCGTCGTCGAAGGCGAGCGGACCCGTCTGCAGGCTTTCGAAGGCGTGTGCATCGCGCGCAAGAACGCCGGCGTCAATTCGGCCTTCACCGTGCGCAAGCTGAGCTACGGCGAAGGTGTGGAACGCGTGTTCCCGGTGTATTCCCCGAACGTCGACTCGGTCGAGGTCGTGCGCCGTGGTGACGTCCGCCGGGCCAAGCTGTACTATCTCAGGGGCCTGACCGGTAAGGCCGCGCGTATCGCGGAAAAGACCGACGGGTTCTCGGGCAAGGTGTCGCAGGAAGAAAAGAAGGCCGCGCGCGAAGCCAAGGCCAACCGCGACGAAGCGTCGAACAAAAAAGGCGGCAAGAAAAAGTCCGCCGAACAGGAAGCCACGACCGAGGAATAATTCCCGAGGGGCAACCCAGGGAAGCTTTCCAAGGTTGGCACGCAGGACCCGGCTTGTTCCGGTCGGGTCGGCGCGCCACATATAAGAAACCAAGGAACCGCAGCGCCGTCGGGGGCCGGCGTTCGTGCACACGTCGGAGGACACATACCCATGGCACAACCGAAAACGCTGTTCGAGAAAATCTGGGACAGCCATCTGGTCGAAGTACAGGAAGACGGCACCTGCCTGCTGTACATCGACCGACACCTGACCCACGAGGTCACCAGCCCCCAGGCTTTCGAAGGTCTGCGTAACGCCGGCCGCAAGGTCCGCCGGCCGGACCTGACGCTCGCCGTCGCCGATCACAACGTCCCGACCAAGCGGGGCGAAACCATCGACAATCCTGAATCGGCGCTGCAGCTGGAAATGCTGACCAAGAACTGCGCGGAATTCGGCGTGCCGTTGTTCGACATGGGTGACGTCCGCCAGGGCATCGTCCACGTGATCGGCCCGGAACAGGGCTTCACCCTGCCCGGCACGACCATCGTCTGCGGCGACAGCCACACGGCGACCCATGGGGCCTTCGGGGCGCTCGCCTTCGGCATCGGCACGTCCGAGGTCGAACACGTCATGGCGACCCAGACCCTGTTGCAGTCTCCGTTGAAGAACATGCGCATCACGGTTGATGGCGACCTGCCCTTCGGCTGCACGGCCAAGGATCTGATCCTGGCGATCATCGGCAAGATCGGCACCGCCGGCGGCACCGGCCATGTCATCGAATACGCCGGCAAGGCGATCCGCGACCTGTCCATGGAAGGCCGCATGACCGTGTCCAACATGACCATCGAAGGCGGTGCGCGCGCCGGCCTGATCGCGCCGGACGAAACTACCTTCGAATATCTGAAGGGTCGCCCCATGACGCCCAAGGGCGCCAATTGGGAAGCCGCCGTCGCCTATTGGAAGACGCTGCCCTCGGACGAAGGCGCCACCTACCAGAAGGAAGTCACGATGGACGCGTCCACCATCGAACCGCAGGTCACCTGGGGCACCAGCCCGGAAGACGTGGTGCCGATTTCCGCCGTCGTTCCCGGACCCAGCGATTTCGCCAATCCGGACAAGCAGGAATCGGTCAAGATGGCGCTAAATTACATGGGCCTGGAACCGGGTACCCGCATGGAAGACATCAAGATCGACTACATGTTCGTGGGCTCCTGCACCAACGGGCGGATCGAAGACATCCGCGCCGTCGCCGAGGTCGCCAAGGGCCGGAAGGTCGCCGACCATGTGACGGCCCTGATCGTTCCCGGATCGGGTTTGGTCAAGGAACAGGCCGAACAGGAAGGTTTGGACAAGATCCTTCTGGAAGCCGGTTTTGAATGGCGCGAGCCGGGCTGTTCCATGTGCCTGGCCATGAACGAGGACAGAGTGCCCGCGGGCAAGCGTTGTGCCTCCACGTCGAACCGCAACTTCAAGGGCCGCCAGGGTCCCGGTGCGCGCACCCATCTGGTCAGCCCCGCGATGGCCGCAGCAGCAGCCGTCACCGGTCATCTGGCCGACGTGCGCAAGCTCTGACCCCCGTTCGCAGAAGGAATCGTTCAAATGGAAAAGTTCACCAAGCTGACGGGTGTCGCGGCACCCCTGGACATGATCAACATCGACACAGACATGGTCATCCCCAAGCAGTTCCTGAAAACCGTCAAGCGCGACGGCCTGGGCAAACATCTGTTCCACGAAATGCGCTATGACGCCGACGGCAACGAAAACCCGGATTTCGTGCTTAACAAACCGGCCTACCGGAACGCCGAGATCATCGTCGCGGGCGACAACTTCGGCTGCGGCTCGTCGCGCGAGCACGCCCCCTGGGCGCTCAAGGATTTCGGCATCAAATGCGTGATCTCCACGTCCTTCGCCGACATCTTTTACAACAACAGCTTCAAGAACGGCATGCTGCTCATCAAGGTGTCCAAGGAAAACCTGGACAAGCTGATGGACGATGCCGACCGGGGCGCCAACGCGACCCTGACCATCGACCTGGAGAACCAGACCATCTCCGGGCCCGACGGCGGCCAGATCTCGTTCGACATCGACCCCTTCAAGAAGCATTGCCTGATCAACGGCCTGGACGACATCGGCCTGACCGAACAGAAGGTGAAGAAAATCGACAGCTTCGAGGAAAGCCGCGAGGCCGCGCAGCCCTGGATCGCGGGTGCCGCAACCGTCAGCTGAGCCACACGACAAAAATCAAAGACGAGGAAACCAGCCCATGGCTGCCAACAAGAAACTCCTGATGCTGCCAGGCGACGGCATCGGCCCCGAAGTGATGAAACAGGTTCAGACCATCATCGATTGGATGGACAGGCGCCGCCACGTCTCTTTCGACGTGGCGGAGGACGTGGTCGGCGGTGCCGCCATCGACAAATACGGACAGCCCCTTGGCGACAACACCCTGGCCGATGCCATGGGCGTGGATGCCGTGCTGCTGGGGGCCGTCGGCGGCCCCAAGTGGGACAATGTGGCCCGTGACCTGCGCCCGGAAATGGGCCTGTTGACCCTGCGTAAGGAAATGGACCTGTACGCCAACCTGCGCCCGGCGACAGTCCTGCCGGCCATGGCCAAGGCGTCGAGCCTGAAGGAAGATCTGGTGTCCGGCCTGGACATGCTGATCGTCCGCGAACTGACGGGCGGCGTCTATTTCGGCAAGCCGCGCGGCATCGAGACGCTGGCCGACGGCAGCCGCAAGGCCGTCGATACCCAGATCTATTCGGAAGCCGAGATCGAACGCGTCTGCCGCCTGGCCTTCGAATTGGCCGGCAAGCGGTCGGGCAAGCTGCATTCGGTGGAGAAAGCCAACGTGATGGAGACCGGCGTGCTGTGGCGCGCCATCGCAACCGAAGTCGGCAAGGATTTCCCGAACATCGAACTGCATCACATGTATGCCGACAACTGCGCCATGCAGCTGGTGCGTCAGCCCAAGCAGTTCGATGTGATCGTCACCGACAACCTGTTCGGCGACATCCTGTCCGATTGCGCGGCCATGCTCACGGGCTCACTCGGCATGCTGCCCTCGGCCTCGTTGGGGGCGGCGGACAGCGACGGGCGGCGCAAGGCGCTGTACGAGCCGGTGCACGGCTCCGCCCCCGATATCGCCGGCCAGGGCATCGCCAATCCGATGGCCATGATCCAGTCCTTCGCCATGTGCCTGAAGTATTCCTTCGACATGGGCGAGGATGCGGATCTCATCGAACAGGCCTGCAAGAACGTGCTGGACGCGGGCCTGCGCACCGCCGACATCATGGAAGCCGGGATGACCAAAATTTCGACCACCCAGATGGGCGAAAACGTGGCCAAGGAACTGGACAAGCTGGCTGCTTGACCGGTTCCTTCCCCCGGCCCACGACAAATAGTGTTCTGCGTCACAGCTTTGCAGCACTCTGCTGCTTAGGTTAGCCCCTTATAAACACTCGGTACCGGCGCGCCCCGACCCTGGGCGCGCCGCAGCCGGAGGGTTGAGCATGCGGGATTCAGAAGAACAAGAGGCCCCGTCGGAACTGTCCGGAACAGCTTCCGACACCGGGCCTGACTGGCAGACCATCGTCGACAGCATCGACACGTCGATCCGCGCCTTTGACGCGGACGACCGGCTCGTCGCCTGGAACAAGGCCTTTACCGAGATTGCCGGCGCCCCTCCGCTGGAATGGCGCATCGGCATGACCCAGTACGAGGTGCTGGAACAACTGGCACGGCGTGGCTACTACGGCGACGGCGATCCGAAGGAACTTGCGACCAAGCGGCTTCGCACCATCCGCAACAACCGCGACCGCGGCGCGCCCGAGGAAATCGCGGTCCTGCCCCGCATGTTCCGAACCCGTAAACGATTCTGGCGGGAAGACGGCATCCAGATCGCCACGTCGCGCAACATCGACCAGCAAACGATCATCGAACAGGAACTGGCCAACAAATCCGCGATCCTGAAAACCCTGTTCGAAACCCTGGATCAGCCGGCTTGCGTGATAAATGGCGACCATCGAATCATCGCCTGGAACAACAAGTTTCTGGAACTGAGCGGCCTTGATGCGAAAGACGCCCACGAGGGCATGCATATCCTCGAAACCCTGACCAGTTCCGCCCGCCTCGGCAATCTCGGCGAAGGCGACCCGGAAAAACTGGCCCGCGCCCGCTACCGGCAAATGTGGGAAAAAGGCGCCCCCGCCCCGCACGAAGTCATCCATCGGGCGGGCGGGCGGACATTCGACGTCCACCGGGGGCAGCTGCCGGACGGCGGCGTGGTTTCCATCTTCAACGACGTGACGGAACGCGCCCGCGCCGCCGAGGAACTGCGCGAGGCCAAAGCCCAGGCCGAGAACGCCAACGCCGTGAAATCCGATTTCCTCGCCAACATGAGCCACGAGCTACGCACGCCGCTCAACGCCATCATGGGCTTCGCCGAGCTGATGATTCACACCAAATTCGACGATCCCGACCGTTATCAGGAATATGCCGGCGACATCCGAAACAGCGCCGAGTTGCTGTTGAACATCATCAACGATCTGCTCGACCTGTCACGGATCGAGGCGGGAAAGACCGAATTCCGTCTGGTCACCGTCAATCTGTATGACTGCACCTCGACCTGCGTTGACCTGATTCAACGGACGGACGGGGCCCAGCGCCTGACCATCGAAAACCTGGTACCCAGCGACTTTCCCAATGTCCAGTTGGATGAGACCTTTCTGCGCCAGGCATTGCTGAACCTGCTGTCCAATGCGGTCAAGGCGACGCCCGACGGCGGGCGTATCACCGTCACCGCCGAGATGTCCGGCTACGAGCGGTTCGCCCTGACCGTCGCCGATACGGGCATCGGCATGCCACCGGAAATGGTCGAGACCGTGTTCAACCCCTATGACGGGTCGGGGAACAGTTATGTGCGCAAGGAGAAGGGCACGGGCCTGGGCCTGTCGATCGTCAAGCGCCTGGTCGAAATGCTGCGTGGCGACGTTTCCATCGTCAGCGCGCCGGGCGAAGGTACGGCCGTGCGCATGGACCTGCCGACTTCCTTCACACAGCCGGGCAGTCACACGGATTAGCGGGATATCCCTGGTTTTTTCTTGCGTCACGGCCCCCTTGGGAGTATGCCAGCGGCCATGAACACGCATGACGCAATCCTGGCCCCGCTTCCCACCATTAAAGGGAAGATTAAAACCGCCACCACGAGGTGACGCGGGCTTGCTGCATTGTGCGATATTAGCAAACGGCCCGCGGATACACCCCGCGGGCCGTTTGCGTTATGATACGCGCATCGTCCCGCCCGGGATGTTCGATCCAAGGGCCCCAGGGACGTAAGGAGAGTTGAGAGCATGGGTTATAAAGTTGCCGTCGTCGGCGCCACGGGCAACGTGGGCCGTGAAGTTCTGCAGATCATGGCCGAGCGGGAATTCCCCGCCGACGAGGTGGTGGCGCTGGCCTCCGCACGGTCGGTCGGCCGCGAGATTTCCTATGGCGAGGACGAGGTCCTCAAGGTGCAGAATCTCGAAACCTACGACTTCAAGGGCACGGACATCGTGCTGTCCAGCCCGGGCGCCAAGGTTTCGGCCAAGTATTCGCCGATCGCCGCCGCCGCCGGCGCCGTCGTGATCGACAACACCAGCCAGTTCCGCATGGACCCGGACGTGCCGTTGGTGGTGCCGGAAGTGAACCCGGGCGCCCTGGCCGGTTATGCCAAGCGCAACATCATCGCCAACCCCAACTGCTCGACCATCCAGATGGTGGTGGCGCTGAAGCCGCTGCACGACCTGCAACCGATCAAGCGGGTGGTGGTGTCGACCTATCAGTCCGTGTCCGGGTCCGGCAAGGCCGGGATGGACGAACTGTTCAACCAGACGCGCGGCATCTATTCCAACGAACCGTTCCACAAGTACCAGGAAAAGTTCACCAAGCAGATCGCCTTCAACTGCATTCCCCATATCGACGTGTTCATGGACGACGGGTCGACCAAGGAGGAATGGAAGATGGTGGTCGAGACCAAGAAGATCCTGGACCCGGACATCGCCGTTCATGCGACCTGCGTGCGTGTTCCCGTGTTCATCGGCCATGCCGAAGCGGTCAACATTGAGTTCGAATATCCGGTCAGCGTCGAAGAGGCGCGCAAGGCCCTGCGCAAGGCGCCCGGCGTGACCGTCGTCGACCATCAGGCCGACGAAGGCTATGTGACGCCGATCGAATGCGCCGGCGAGGACCCAGTCTATGTGTCGCGCATCCGCAAGGACCCGACCGTCGAACACGGCATCAGCATGTGGGTTGTCTCCGACAACCTGCGCAAGGGGGCGGCGTTGAACACGGTGCAGATCGCCGAGGAACTGATCCGCGCCTACATGAAAAAGGCGGCCTGATCCGATGACGACACAGGCGACGCAGGTGACCGCCCCCGGGCACAGCCGCATCGGCCAATGGATCGGCCTGGGCGTGATCGTCCTCTGCGTCGCCATCATCGGCTATATCGCCAGCCAGCGCCCGGCCGAAATCAGCCTGGCCGATGCGGAGAACCACAAACAGGTGGAGGTCGGCCAGCTGACCTATCAGCAGACCTGCATGGCCTGTCACGGGGTCAAGCTGAAGGGCAAGCCGTCGTGGGAGGTTGGCTCAGCCAAGCAGGCCGGCATTCCGCTGTCGGCCGACGGCACCACCTGGCACATGTCCGACCGCCATCTGTTCGACGCCATCGCCACCGGCACCCGCGTCAAGGGCGGCAAGACCGACCGTATTCACGACACGGCCTTTGGCAAAGCCCAGGGCGGGCGCCTGACGGATGCGGAAATCTGGGCCCTGATCGCCTATTTCAAGACCACCTGGACCGCGCGCCAGATCGAATCCCAAAAAGAAACGGGCCTGCGCGAACGGCCCACGGCCCCCGCTCCAAAATGACCAGCCGGCCGGTGACGCGCCGCCGGGCGCTGACCGGCCTGGGTGCGGCGGCGGGTGCCGCCCTGATTTCCGTCACCCTCCCGCCGCTGGCCCGCGCCAAGGGCAATATCCGCGACGTTCGCCTGCAGGCGGGCCCGACCACGGCGCGGCTGATCGGCCCCGAAGGCCCCGAAACCGCCGTCTGGGCCTATAACGGACGCACGCCGGGGCCGGTGATCCGGGCGATGCAGGGCGAACGCCTGCGCGTGCATTTCAAGAACACCCTGGAACAGCCGACCACGATCCATTGGCACGGCATCCGCCTGGCCAACGCCATGGACGGCGTGCCCTATCTGACCCAGCCGCCCATCGAACCCGGCCAGACCTTCACTTACGAATTCGATGCCTTCGACGCCGGAACCTACTGGTACCACCCGCATTTCAATTCATCGGAACAGGTCGCCATGGGCCTGGCCGGGGCCCTGATCATCGACGAACCCGCCCCGCCCCCGGTCGACCGCGACGTGCTGTGGGTGATCGACGACTGGCGCCTGACCAAGGACGCGGCCATCGCGTCCTTCGACCGGCCGTTTCACGACATGGTCCACGGCGGACGGTTCGGCAATACGGTCACCGTCAACGGCCAGATCGCCAATGACGTGCCGGTCACCCCGGGCGAGCGCATCCGCCTGCGCATCGTCAACGTCGCCAACGCGCGCATCTTCCGCCTGATCTTCACCGGCCACCGGCCCTGGCTGGCCGCCATCGACGGCCATCCCGTGCCGCCCCGGCAGTTCGACGAAGGGCAGTTGATCATCGCCCCCGGATCGCGCGCCGACCTGATCATCGACATGACGGGCAAGCCCGGCGAGCGCTTCACCGTGATCGACAATTCGCCCGAGGGCATCCGCTATCGCCTGGCCGATCTCGCCTATGGCCCCGCCCCGGCAACCCAGCCGCCCGCACGCAGGGCGCCCGAGGCCTGGGCCGACAATCCGCTGCCCGAGCCGGACCTGGACAAGGCGACGCGCCTGGAACTGGTCATGGAGGGCGGTGCGATGGGCGGGCTGGAAAGCGCCCTGTACAAGGGCGAGAAACTGACCGGCCGCGAACTGGCGCGCCAACACGGCATGGCCTGGTCGTTCAACGGGGTGGTTCATCCGCCCATGCAGTACGGCGAACACAGCCATCCCATGTTCACCTTCAAGAAAGGCGAAAGCGTGATCCTGGCGATCCGCAACGACACCGCCTTCCAGCACCCCATCCATCTGCACGGCCATACCTTCCGCGTGCTGACGCGGAACGGCAAGCCGGTCCCGGACCAGCCCTGGCAGGACACGGTGCTGCTTACCGTGGACGGCGAGGCGGAAATCGCCTTCGTCGCCGACAACCCCGGGGACTGGATGCTCCACTGCCATATCATGGAACATCAGAAGTCCGGGATGATGGGCCACTTCCGAGTCGCCTAGGCGGAAACGGCGCCGTGCCCCTTGTCGCCGCTTTCCGGTTTGCCGAAAATCGCTATGATCGCGGCTTGACCGGGCGGCATCCTCTGACCGGTCTGAACCCACCAACGGCGGCACGGGCATGGTCATGACGACAGACATCGATTCGACGGCGGAAACCGAAGACATCGCGAAGGACCAACCGCTGATCGAAGACATCCGGCTGCTCGGCAGGCTGCTCGGAGAGACCGTGAAGGCGCAGCAGGGCGACAGTGTGTTCGACCTGATCGAAACCATCCGCCGCATGTCCGTGCAGTTCCACCGCGAGGACGACCTGTCGGCGCGGCAGGCGCTGGAGGACATCCTCCGCGCCCTCGATCCGGCGCTGGCGGTCCAGGTCATCCGCGCCTTCAGCTATTTTTCCCACCTGGCGAACATCGCCGAGGACCATCACCACGTGCGGCGCACCCGCCACCACGTCATCGCCGGATCGAAACCCCGGCGGGGAACCATCGCCGACGCCCTCGACCGGGCCTTCGGCGCCGGTCTGTCCCCGGCCGAGGTTCGGGCGTTCTTCGACAACGCCCAGATCAGCCCCGTGCTGACGGCGCATCCGACCGAAGTGCGCCGGCAAAGCATGATGCACCGCGAGATCGCCATCGCGGACCTGATCTCGCGGCGCGAGCGCACCGACCTGACGCCCGATGAACATCGCGAGGTCGAGGACCGCCTGGCCCGGGCCGTTCTGGTGCTGTGGCAGACCAACCTGCTGCGCCAGACGCGCCTGGACGTCATGGACGAAGTCACCAACGGCCTGACCTACTTCGACCATACCTTCTTCACCGAACTGCCGCGCCTGTTCGCCGAGGTCGAGGACCGCCTTGCCGCGGCCGGCGCCGATACGGACACGGCGGCCCTGCCGTCGTTCCTGATGATCGGCAGTTGGATCGGCGGCGACCGGGACGGCAACCCCTTCGTCGATGCCGACGTGCTGCGGGGCACCCTGCGCCGGCACAGCGAAAAGGCGCTGACCTTCTATCTGCAAGAGGTTCACAAGCTCGGCCAGGAACTTCCCCTGTCTTCGCTGATCGTGGACGTGTCACCGGCCCTTACCGAATTCGCCACCGGGTCGCCGGACACCTCGCCGCACCGCAACGCGGAACCCTATCGCCGGGCACTCAGCCGCATTTACGCCCGCCTGGCCGCGACGCAGCAGCACCTGAACGGAACCACCCCGGCGCGCGCACCGCTGGGCGAGGCCGCAGCCTACGGCAGCGCCCGCGAGTTGAGCGACGACCTGCGGATCATTCACGACTCCCTGGCCCAGAACGGCTCCCTCGCGCTGACCAAGGGCCGGCTGCGCCATCTGCGCCGGGCCGTCGACTGCTTCGGATTCCACCTTGCCCGCCTTGACCTGCGGCAGGGATCGGACGTGCACAACGCAACCCTGGCGGAACTGCTGGACGTGGCCGAACCCGGCACCGACTACCTGGGCATGGACGAAATGGCGCGGCGCGAGCTTCTGGGCGCCGAACTGCAGAGCCGACGCCCCTTGATCATCCCGCGCCACGCCTATTCCGAAACGACGGCGAAGGAACTGGGTGTTCTGCGGACGGCCCGCGACGGGTTGGACAAATACGGCGCCGATGCCATCCGCACCGCCATCGTGTCCAACACCCGGGAAGCCTCCGACATCCTGTGCCTGGCGGTCCTGTTGAAAGAAGCCGGGCTGATCGACGAGACGGGGCACAGCAGCCTCAACCTGGTGCCTTTGTTCGAAACCATCGACGACCTGCGCCGCTCGGTCGAAATCATGGACGCTCTGCTGTCGACGCCCGCCTACCGCCGCCTAGTCGACAGCCGCGACGGGCTGCAGGAAATCATGCTCGGCTATTCCGACAGCAACAAGGACGGCGGCTATGTCACCTCGGGGTGGGAGTTGTACAAGGCCGAGACGGGCCTGGTCGATTTGTGCAAACGCCACGGCGTCAAGCTGCGCCTGTTCCACGGCCGGGGCGGGTCCGTCGGGCGCGGCGGCGGTCCCAGCTTCGACGCCATCCTGGCGCAGCCGGCGGGCGCGGTTGACGGCCAGATTCGCCTGACTGAACAGGGCGAGATCATCTCGTCCAAGTACACCAACCCGGAGGTCGGCCGCCGCAACCTGGAAATTCACGTCGCGGCGACGCTCGAGGCCTCGCTGCTGCATCCCTCCGACGGCCCCGTGCCCGAGGCCTTCACCGGGGCCATGGACCGGCTGTCGGATCTGGCCTTCCGCGCCTACCGCGAATTGGTGTTCGAAACGCCCGGGTTCAACGACTACTTCCGGGCCTCCACCGTCATCGACGAGATTTCGACCCTGAACATCGGGTCCCGCCCGGCGGCGCGCAAGGCGTCCGGGCAGATCACCGATCTGCGCGCCATCCCCTGGGTGTTCAGTTGGTCGCAATGCCGGATCATGCTGCCGGGATGGTACGGGTTCGGGTCGGCCGTTCAGGCCTGGCGGGACGAAACGGGCGACGGCGCCCTTGACCTGCTGCGCCGGATGCACCGCGACTGGCCGTTCTTTGCCACGTTGCTGTCGAACATGGACATGGTGTTGGCCAAGTCGAACATGGCGATTGCCTCGCGCTATGCGGACCTGCTTTCGGACAAGGCCCTGCGCGAGACCATTTTCAACCGCATCCGCGAGGAACGCATCGCGACCATCACGGCGCTGTTCGAAATCACCGGCAACGACCGCCTGCTCGCCGGCAATGCGCTTTTGGCCCGGTCGATCGAAAACCGCTTTCCCTATATCGATCCCCTGAACCACCTGCAGGTCGACCTGCTGCGCGCCCACCGGGGCGGTGCC